>Ga0272440_1001673_pt1 | contig 17936 bp, 9 predicted proteins | sample SSMMMBAug17_FD_192440 | JGI IMG/M metagenome (GOLD analysis project Ga0272440, IMG submission 192440) | Marine sediment archaeal communities from Little Sippewissett salt marsh, Falmouth, MA, United States - SSM-MMB-Aug17 | ecosystem: Environmental > Aquatic > Marine > Wetlands > Sediment ...
GTTTCAAGCTGGACAAGAGATTGCAGGGGATACGCGATGGCTCACATATCCTACCGGTGCAATTCATGGAGAAGAACCACCTTCATGGGTGGCCAATGCCATGAAAGTTGCCGATGTTGTTGTTGCACCCACACAAAAAAGCATTTCTCATACAGGTGCCAGGCGAGAGGCCTGTAGTCAATATCAAACGCGGATTGCAACACTGCCCGGCATTACAATCGACTCATTTATTCGGGGATTGAGTGCAGATTACGATGAAATTGCCAGAATCTCCGAACGTGTTTTCCAGGCACTTTCATCTCATCAAGCCGCGATCGTGACATCGCCATCAGGCACAGAATTGACCATTCAGATGGGTAATGCACCCGTCAAGTCTATTGGAAAAATTACAACACCGGGCGCATTTTCAAATCTTCCAGATGGCGAAAGCGAACTGGCGCCCAAAACTGCAAATGGGATTCTGGTTGTGGATCGTTGTGGTCAGTATATTACTGAACCGACACGCATAACAATTACTGATGGTTATATTACTGATATTGAACAATCTCCATCCGGCCAGCGGTTTGCCAGTCTGATAGAGGCATCAGAAAAAAAGGATGGTAACAACAATGCACGTTTTATTGCTGAGTTTGCCATTGGTACAAATCCCAATGCGCGCATCACCGGGCTAATTCTTGAGGATGAAAAAGTACTGGGAACTTGTCATATTGCATTTGGAGATAACACCAGTTATCCAGGAGGAAGCAACAAAAGTGTGTTACATATAGACACTATTGTGGTATCCCCAACCATTGTCCTGGATCAAACAAAAATTATGGAAAATGGGCATTTGCTTATTTAATTGTATGATAAAACCATAATTGAACGATAATAATAAAGTCATCATTACAAGTCATCGTATAATAACCAGGCTTGAAGCCACTATATCAGAATATATGGAGGTCATATGTATAGAAAAATTAATATTCTAATAACACTTTTAATCTTAGTTACCGGATGTGTCACCCAGCAAAGGTTTGATACGTTGGAAGAAAATCATCACAGACATGTCGAGAGCAGCAAAGAAAAGCTGAAAAATCTCAGTGGTCAAATTAACAACCTGGAAAACGAGTTGCTGGATTGCAAAAAAAAGTCATCCGCCCTTGAGCTTGACAAGCGAAGACTGGAAACTGATAACCTTCACCAAAACAACCAAATTGATAATTTAAAGGATTTGCTAGCAGACTCCGAACAAAAATTGCATCGCAAAGAAACCATTATTAAAACCCAAAAAAAGGTCATTGCGCAGGTTAACGAAACCAAAAAGAAGATTGAACATTCATTAAAAAAGCAAATTGCGTCTCAGGAAATCAAACTTGAGGAAATGGAGGGCAAGCTCAAACTGACATTTGTGGATAAAATTTTATTCAACTCCGGCAGTGCCAGCATCAATAAGGCGGGGAAGGAAGCCTTGCTTCATATAGCAGATTCATTGCGAGATCAAACCCAAAACTACAACATCATACGAGTTGAGGGCCACACAGACAACATTCCCATTGCTGATGGTCCCATGAAAAAGGTTTTTCAATCCAATTGGGAACTTTCCGCAGCACGTGCCATATCGGTTGTGCGATTTCTCAGGTATTCTGGCGGGATTGACCCAACGCGGATGTGTATTTCTGCATACAGCCTGTATCGACCAGTGGATACCAACGATACGGCTGAGGGACGCAAACAGAATCGACGAATTGAAATTATTTTAACGCCTTAAACAGAAAACAAGATCATTCATCCAGAATCAAGAGAAAAACTATGTCATTAGAAACGCTTCCAGAATGTTTTAGCGATATCGATATCGTCTTCCCAATTCAAACAAATGGCCTGCGAATGTCACCTGAAAACTGTATGGCATGTGCCCATAAAACAGTCTGTTTAAAAGAAGCCTTACGCAACGGCCCTCAAGTTCGGAATGAAGTGGTGGATCGAGCTTATGCCGCTGGTATGATTGGATTTTGGGGACGATGGTCTCGTAAAAAAATGCTGCATCAACAAGCACAAAACAAATTGGCTTCCAGAGGACGTCGATCCTTTTTCCAACGTTGCAAAGATGTATGGGAATCGCAAAAAAAATATAGATGATCGGAGACAACCATGAGTCCTTTAAATCAATCACCTGCTGTTTCCTTATTAATTTCGGAATCTCGAACCAATACATTGGGCAACAAGACAGGCACCTGGCGATTTGTTCGCCCGAAATTTCAGGAAAAAACCGCTCCATGCAGAAATGCTTGCCCTCTGGGAGTTGATATTGCACGCGTTGAAATGCTTGTTGCACAAAAGGCATATCATCGCGCATTGAATGTTTTATTAACAGAAAATCCATTTCCAGCCATTTGTGGTCGCGTGTGTTTCCATCCATGTGAAACTGCATGTAATCGTCAACATTTGGATCAGGCAGTCGGTATTCATCATATTGAACGATTTATTGGTAATCAGGGAGTGGCCGAAAATGATCAACCCGAATATCCATTGCTGAATCACAAAAAAATTGCCATTATCGGTGCCGGTCCAGCAGGCCTGGCTGTTGCCTATTTTGCCAGATGCCTGGGGTATGCTTCTGATATCTATGAAAAATCAGAAGCTGCCGGCGGATTGCTCAAAACTGGAATTCCAACATATCGTTTACCTGAAAATATCCTTCATGCAGAAATCAAGCGACTGAATGATGAAGGCATTCAATTTTTTTTCAATCAAGCAATGAACATAAGAGATCTGAATGACATACGCAATGATTATGAAGCCATTTTTTTATGTTGTGGTGATGCTTTACCCATCAAATTAAAAATTATCGGCGGAGAGCATGCCCATGATGGTCTAAAGGTACTGCAACAAATACGTTCAAACACACCAACTGGCCTGACTGGGAGAATTGCAGTAATTGGCGGCGGTAATACAGCAATTGATGTTGCTCGCTCATTGATGCGCCAGGGCACGCATCCGATTATTGTATATCGCAGGTCAAAAAAAGACATGCCAGCTCATCCCTATGAAATTAGAGCAGCACTTGATGAAGGCATTCAATTAAAAGAATGTTTTTCTCCGACATCCATTTTGACTCACAACAAGCGTTATGTCCTGACACTCCAGGGAATGAAACCTGATAAGATCAAAGAAGGTCGTCAAACCTATGTTCCTGATAATAGCCGCACAGATTCTTTGGCTGTGGATCATGTTGTTTCTGCCATTGGTGCGGAAATGGATTTAATGTGGCATTCAGATCAATCTGTGAACTTGAGTCATTGTCGGATCAAAGGGGGTGAAACACCCATTTTTTGGTGTGGTGATCTGGCAGCACCGGAAAAAACAGTGACTCATGCACTGGCATCTGGAAAACAGGCGGTAATTGCAATGGATATTCTTCAAACGCATGATTTTTCTGATGTTCGTGAACAGTGTCAACAATACCAGGTGGGCACCGGTCCGGCAATTTCTTTTGCTATGTATGCTCGGAGCCAACAAATAGTGTCAGAAAATAAAGAAATTGTTCATTATGAAAAAATTAATACCCATTACTTTGATAAACAATCTGCATTTTTACCAAATCAACTCGCCATAGAAGATCGAAAAACAGGTTTTGCAGAAGTTGTTTATGATTTAGCGCCATCACAAGCAAGCAATGAGGCATCTCGATGTTTTAACTGTGGCATTTGCAATGATTGCGATATCTGTCGCATTTTTTGTCCAGAAATGGCCATCCATTGTCAGGATTGCAGTCGCTATATTTTGATGGATTATTGTAAAGGATGTGGCATCTGTTTTGTCGAATGTCCCCGCAATGCCATGAACCTGGAGGTAGAGCCATGAAACATGTTATTGAAGGCAGTCATGCGGTATCAGAAGCAGTTCGTCTGGCCCGGGCACAGGTTATTTCTGCATATCCAATCACACCCCAAACGCATATTGTGGAAGCTTTATCTGAGTATTGTGCCGATGGTCGAATGGATGCGCGTTTTATCTGCGTGGAAAGTGAGCATTCAGCAATGGCCGCTTGTATTGGCGCTGCCAGTGCGGGTGTCAGAACGTTTACAGCATCATCATCCCATGGCCTGGCATTAATGCATGAACTGCTCCATTGGGCAGCGGGTGCTCGATTACCCATTGTTATGGCAGAGGTCAATCGCGCATTGGGACCTGGATGGAATATTTGGATGGATCAATCGGACAGTTTGTCTCAACGCGATACTGGATGGATTCAATTGTATTGTGAAAATGGTCAGGAAGTTCTCGATACAACCCTTCAAGCCTACCGTCTGGCAGAGATGGTAAATATTCCTGTGATGGTTGTATTGGATGCATTTTTTCTTTCCCACACTTATGAGCCGGTGGATATTCCGGACCAAGCATTGGTCGATCAATTTCTGCCGCCTTTGTCTCCAAAAATTGAAATCAATCTGGAAAGTGCTACAGGAATTGGACAAATGGCCCCGCCGGCATATTATATGGAAATGCGGCATAGTGCCCAGATGGCCATGCAAACAGTGCTCCATTATTTTTTAGAAGTAGAAACATCATTCAATAATATTTTTAACCGAAGATATGGCCCGGTATCTCCAATTGCTTGTGATGATGCGGAGATTATTTTTATGATGGCTGGCACTTCGGCCAGCACGTGTCGTCAGGCAGTCAAGGATTTGCGAGAGCGAGGTCATAAAGTCGGCGTGCTAAAACTGAAAATGTTTCGTCCATTTCCTGTGGAGCATGTCCGAAAATATTTATCCCATGCCCAAAAAGTGATTGTACTGGATCGAAATTGCTCATTTGGAATTGGAGGGATTTTTGCAAATGAACTCCGATCAGCCATGTATGCAAATGATCGACACCCGAAAATTTATAGCTATATTTCTGGCTTAGGAGGACGAGATGTTACTGTTTCCCATTTTATACAAATGTTTGAGCAGACACTTCAGGCCGACTGCCCAAGTAAGAATAGCGTCTGGATTGGCTTGAATAAGGCATAAATAGTACGGGCCCATGGCAACTTTCATTTCTCCTTTCCACCCTTTGCGTGGGAACGTATCCTGGACTTTTTCGAGTACAATGTGTCTTATTATTCGACACAATTTTATGAGAAAAAGATAATTTTTTGAAAACATATAACTTTTTGAAGAAAGTCAACTTTTACGAATGCTTCAACATCGCAATTTTATTATTTTTTGTTTTTTCATTTGCTATGCCACAAAACAGCTTCTTTCCCCTCAAATCATCCTGATAACCTGTATATTTTTCAGTAATTATTCTTGCATTACCAATAATAATAGAAAGCCTTTGCTAGAAACACGTCCAGTAATCAGAGTCAAAAATTTAATCAATCAGATGACACTAGATGAAAAAATTAATTACCTTAGTGGTACAGGCTTTGTCGATGGTGAAAAAATTGGCGAAACAAAAGCTTTACCGCACCTGGGTATTCCCGCTGTTAAAATGACTGATGCAACATCGGGCAGTAAACTAACTGAGGATCACATCTTGTTTCCTGCCTTTGTTTGTCTGGCTGCAACATTCAATCCCGAATTATCGGCATTATATGGACGTGCGGTTGCTGAGCAGTGCAAGGCAGATGGTTATCGTGTCCTTCTGGGGCCAGGTGTTAATATGTATCGCGTTCCTCACTGTGGAAGAAATTTTGAATATTTGGGGGAAGACCCTTATCTGGCATGTAATATGCTGGTACCCTATATCAAGTCTGTTCAGGAAATGGGGGTTATTGCGACAGTAAAACATTTTGTTGCCAATAATTCAGAGCATTATCGAAAAGTGAGTAATTCTGTGGTCAGTGAACGTGCCCTCCATGAAATTTATTATCCCGTATTTAAAGCAGCAGTTCAGGAAGCGAATGTAAAAGCAGTGATGACCTCATATAATTTGGTCAATGGTGAATGGGTTGGGCAGAATAAACATCTGATCACCAACATATTGAGAAATGAATGGGGCTTTGATGGCCTGGTTATGTCTGACTGGTGGTCAATTTATAACCCTGAAAAAGCCATAAAATCCGGTCTTGACCTTGAAATGCCATCAGCAAGGGTTTTCGGAAAAAAGTGGATCAAGTCACTTTTGGCTGAAGGTATTATTTCAGAGGCATGGATTAATCAGCGTTTAATCAATATATTAAAACCATTCTGCGAAACCGGTTTGCTTGATGAAAAACATCCAGACCCATTACTTCGCAAAAATTGGCCGGAACATGCGCGTATTGCGATAGAGACCGCACGTCAAGGAATCGTTTTATTAAAAAACCAGGATGATATTTTGCCCATTTCAATTGACTCCACAAAAAAATTGGCAATAATCGGAAAAAATGCAGTCGAAACATCAGCCAGTGGTGGCGGTGCGGGTGGTTTTGATCCTGGTGAAAAGCTTGTGACATATTTGGATGCAATAATAAACATTGCCAGTAAAAATAATATCGACGTTACATATTGTGAAGTTCCATATTATAATATTGCAAATGTAGATACTGTTCTGATATTCTTGACAATACTTGAACATGAATTTATGGATCGACCTTTTGATCTCTCAGACAAACAAAAAAAATTAATTCGGCAAACAGCAAATTCAAACCCAAATACTGTTGTCGTGCTTTCACTGGGAAGCGGTGCTGAAATGGCCTCCTGGATAGATGAGGTGAAAGGACTTGTCTATAACTGGTATCCAGGAACTTATGGAGCACAGGCTTTGGCTGAAATTCTATTTGGTGAAATCAATCCATCAGGCAAACTGCCATTCTCAATTGAACATCGTGAAAGCGACACCCATTACTATGGAAACTATCTCCCTGAAGGAACTGAGCTCCCTCGTGAAATTCAAAGATGGTATCACGGCTCACCCATCTTTGATATCCACTATCGTGAGGGAATTTTCACCGGTTATCGCTGGTATGATACAAAGAATATTCAGCCGCTTTTCCCATTTGGATTTGGACTTTCATATTCATCATTCAAGATTGACAACCTGAAATTGTCTTCAGGAACAATTGTTGGTGATGAAAAATTAACCATTCGCTGCAATGTTCAAAATACAACTGATGTTGATGGAGCAGAAGTTGTACAATTGTACATTCAGGACATTAAATCTTCTGAAAGCCGTCCCAAAAAGGAGTTGAAGGGATTTAAACGTGTTTCCCTCAAGGCTCACGAAACAAAACAGGTTGAAATGACAGTTGATAAAAACGATTTGTCATTTTGGAGTGAAGTTCATAGAAGCTGGCAGGTAGAAGATGGTTCTTTTAATGTACTTGTTGGCACATCATCTGCTAACATTTATTTAAAAGAGTCGTTTGATTATTTTAAACAAAACATACCAAAAGAATTATAGGAAAATTTTATGTACAATCGCGCTTTAAAAAAAAGTTGTGTCTTTATCATTGCATTTTTATTTTTTAATACAAATGCATATGCCTGGGTGAGCCCATTTGACCACCCTGTCAGCCTGAGAGATGCCATTTATGTTCTAAAAGCTTTATCGGAAGGAACAGACATGCAATACCTGATGGATCCACCTGAAATTCCAACACCAGGGCCTGTTGTCAATCCCAATGATCCTGAAACATTTCGTATTGTACCTTTTGGGGCCGGTAATATTTCAGATTCTATCAACCCAGCCAGTAACGAAAACCCCATTGACAACTATCCGCAAGTGGTTGGAAATATAGCTCAAAAACCGACGCCAACGCATAAATGGTGGGGATCAATACCATTTCATGGAGAAATGACAATTGATGAACATACTGATTTGGCTTATATTACTCCTGACCCGCTATACGCACGAATATCAAACAAAGGTGTCCGATTATTGGGGATTCCTTGTGGTTTAAAAGTTGATACTGGGGATTTGAGTAAAGTTTTATACGAAATTCATGGCCATATGAATGAAGTTTATGATGGCATTGCTGTTGCAAACAGCGAATACGATGATCTCCAGGCCTACTTAAAGGATTATAGTGATGGATCTGTTACGATCCAATGGCAAGATGGCAATAAAATGGTAATGGAGGCAACTTTTGTTCATGGCTCTCCTTATGCATTTTTTAGGGTGTATCGGGGTGAACTGGTGATAAAAACTCTGACAATGAATGGCGCTGAAAAGGGTGTTTTCTACAATAAAGAAGATCATTTGGGTGTATGGACCGATGTTGCGGGTATCCGAAGTAATTTTATCATATCGGGTGAGGGCGACACCGCATTTGAAAATATTGATTCGAATCAAATAACTATAAAAAATGCATCCAATGAAATAACAATCACCTTACTGCCCAACAACAAGAAAGATGTTCCAGATAATGATACTTGTGACTTTTTTGTAAAATTGGCAAGAAATACAGTGCGTAAAGTCAATATCGACTATCAGGTGAATCGCACCAATAATGAAGTCACAGTGACTCATACATATCTGGATCAAAGCGGAAACCCGATTGAAACACTCACTGGTCTCCATCCGCTTCATTGGAAAAATAGCACGATATCTCTTACATCATATAAAGTTCGCAGCGCAAGAGGGATGATTAAATATTGTAAAACGTCTCAATTTTCTTATGACTTGCCATTTGTAGGTGTCTTGCCATACTTGCCTACAAATACTGAAAATTTTGATCTGGCGTATTTACAGAATCTGGTTAGAGATTATGCGAAAAAAAATCCAAACGAATGGAACCAAAGCACGGACACGTACTGGTCAGGCAAAGCATATGGAAAAATGGCAGAAATTATTGCCATAGCGCGTTCACTGGGGATGGAGACTGAAGCCATTCAATTCACAAATTGGTTAAAACAGGAACTTTCTGACTGGTTTACTGCAAATACCAATGGCAGTCTGGACACAGAAAAATACTTTGTGTATGACAGCAACTGGAATACATTGCTGGGAGTAAAGGAGTCTTTCTATACACACCAACAGTTAAATGATCATCACTTTCACTATGGCTATTTTGTTCGTGCTGCAGCAGAAATTTGTCGAACAGATCCATCATGGTGCAGCCCTGAACAATATGGCCCAATGATTGAATTGTTAATTCGTGATTATGCCGGTGGAAAAAATGATGATATGTTTCCTTATCTGCGTCATTTTGATCCAGCCAACGGCTTTTCCTGGGCATCTGGCAGCTGCAAATTTCTTGGAGGAAATAATAATGAATCCACCTCTGAGGCAGCCAATGCATATGGTGCAATCATTTTATATGGCTTAATCACAGGAAACAATGAATTGGTTGACAGAGGCATCTACTTGCATGCATCAACCAGTCAAACCTATTGGGAATATTGGAATAATATCGATCGATTTCGAAACAGTTCTGATAATTATTCAGATCGCGGCACTGATTACGATAATTTTCCATCAGACTACCCCAAAATTACAACCTCAATTATTTGGGGGAATGGCAGCGCCTTTGCAACATGGTTTAGTGCCGAATACGCTCATATTTTAGGCATTCAAGGGCTACCCATGAATCCACTGATTTTTCATGTAGGCCAACATGAAGATTACGTGAAACAATATGTTTCATTAGGTTTATCACGATCAAGCAATCAAAAACCATCCGGGCTGGCAGAAGGCCAATGGCGAGACATCTGGTGGGAACTATGGGCTATGACTGATGCTGATGCTGCAATATCAGATTATGAAACAATGGCAGGTAACTACAATCCTGAAAATGGAGAAACCAAAGCCCATACATATCATTGGCTCCACACATGGAAAGCATTGGGGCATTTGCAAACCGGAACCGGTGAAATCACTGCCGATTATCCAGCTGCAGTGATGTTTAAAAATGGTAGTAAAAAATCTTATGTGGTTTACAATTTTGACTCGTCTGAAAAAGAAGTGAATTTCAGTGATGGACAAAAAGTAATGGCCAGTCCTTCTGGATTTACAGTAAGGACTGTGGAAAGCAAATAATACTTATAAGGAGATCCCACAGCGAATTCGTTTACAATGGAAACACTTCGGAACGTTGCGATTTATCAGCCTGGCAACATTGTTATTACAGCCATCATTACCTGGAATCATTCTGCTGGATGAGCCGGAGTGCGACTGAACGTGAATTTGTTTCCCAAATACTGGCGCCACATTTGTACTCATTTAATAAAAAGTTTCATGGGGCGCACTCCCAAAAAGTAGGTCGAATAATTCGAATTGGTTATCAAGTCGTAGACTAAATAATATTTCGGCAAATCCACGTCCGCATGGGGCTAAAGCCCCACGCTACATATGGGGAAAAGGACGCTAAAGCGCCCTCAGGTGGCATTGACACGAAACTGGTAGAAACATTTTTTTTTAATATTATCAATAAGTGATAGCTTATTGATAATGTACTAAATGAGGTTGAGGGCGCTTTAGCGTCCTTTTCCCCATATGTAGCGTGGGGCTTTAGCCCCATGCGGACGTGGATTTACTGGAATACTATATTTTTCAATGATTATCGCTAAGGAACTTTCGAAAAATTTGTTCCCCATTTTAAATGTTCGTATTGAGGTTTATTACGAGCCGTAGAGACGTAGCATGCTACGTCTCTACGCGATCTTGCATGTAATTATGATTCGATAGAAATGGGGAATTTATTTTTTGAGCATTCCTAAAACAACCGACTTTTTGGGAATGCGCCCGTTTCATCTGAATGACTTATGTATGGTTTAAAGACGATTCGTGCCGCCTGTCCACGTTTTAATTGCTGGATAAACAAATTGGAGATTATTTCATAAAATAAAACTTAAAATAGCTTAAAGATTTCAGCATCATGAAAAAAAAAATTTTTTGTACATCAATGTTTATTTTGTTGATAACCTGCTCAGCCCTGGCATTTGATAATGTCAGATTCAGCAAGTTATCAACAAAGCATGGTCTTTCTCAGAGCAACGTCTTGTGTATCCTTCAGGATTCAAAAGGCTACATGTGGTTTGGCACACAAAATGGTTTGAACAAATTCAATGGATATGAATTCAAAGTCTATTCAAAGATGGAAGGCAAACCGGACAGCCTCAGCAAAAATGTGGTTCATGCATTATGTGAAGATGCTGATGGCAACATCTGGGTTGGCACCGAAGGCGGTGGTTTAAACCAATTTAACCGAGACACTGAAACGTTTAAACATTTTTCACCGGAACAGAATCCTGGAATCGTCAGCCATCCAATTGTTAGAACCATTTATGAAGACAAGAACCACGTTTTATGGATTGGTACTTATGGCGGCGGAATTGATACATTTGACCGGAAGACGGGTCGTGTAACCCATTATTCCCATCAAGAAGAAAACAAACAAAGCTTGTCCTGCAATTCCATAAATGTGATTTATGGAGATACCAAAGGAAATATCTGGATCGGCACCGAAGGAAAAGGGCTCAATAAATATGATCGGAAAAATAATGCCTTTATCAGATATCCATATCAAGCCATTGCCAAGGAGAGCCCTTCTAAATTTTTATCGGGCGAAACTGTCAATACCCTATATGAGGATAAACGCGGTAATATCTGGATCGGTACCTGGGGAGGCGGTTTAAATTTACTGAATCCGGAGACAAATGAATTTATTTATTATTTTAATGATCAAAAAGAAAATATTGTCAGAGGAATTACAGAAGATAAAGATGGCAATATCTGGGTTGGATTCTGGAACAATGGATTGGTTAAGCTGAATCATGACTCCGGGCGGATTGAAAGGTACAAGCATAATCCAAACAAAGCAGAAAGCCCGGGGAGTGATATTATCTGGACGCTATATACCGATCGATCCGATGTTTTGTGGATTGGAACCTGGGGAGATGGTCTCAACAAATACGTTTGGCAAGACAATCGTTTTTTTCATGTTAAACACGAAGCAAAAGAACCCAATTCCTTAAATAACAATAAGGTGAATTGTTTGTTAGCGGATAGCCAGGGCACGTTCTGGATCGGCACAATGGGGGGGGGATTAAATCGATTTGACAACAACACAGGTCAATATACATTTTACAAAAACGATCCGCAAAATTCTGAAAGTATTCCCAATAATATTGTCAGAACAATATATGAAACTAAAAAAGGTGACTTATGGATTGGCACGGATGGCGGCTTGAGTCGTCTGGATCGTGATACTGACACCTTCCAAACCTTCAGAAAAAAAACAGATGATTCCAACAGCTTGAGAGATAACCGCATTTATTCCTTATTTGAGGATGCGCATGAAATGCTATGGATTGGTTATTGGCAAATGGGGGCTTCTTCTTTGGATGTTAATCATAATCAGTTCACTCATTTTAATCTCAGCACAAATGGGCTCAGTTCCAATAATGTTTGGGTGATTTATGAGGACAGTCACAAAGATCTGTGGTGTGGCACAACCAATGGCTTAAACAAATTGGTCCGGCCGCGCAATCAATTTGTTCAGTATAAGCAGAATGATCAATCAGATAATAGTCTGTCCAATAATGGCATCTCTTATATTTTTGAAGACTCACAGGGAAGGCTCTGGGTCGGCACACTGGGCGGTGGCCTTAACCAGTATATTCGAGAGACAGATCACTTTATCGCTTACAAGACAACAGATGGTTTACCAGATAACAATATCACAGGGATTGAAGAAGATCACCATGGGGATTTATGGATCAGCACAAATTTGGGGATTTCCAGATTTGATCCTCAAAACAAAAAATTTCAAAATTTTACGATTAACGATGGCTTACAGGATAATGAATTTACCATGGGAGCGGTTACAAAATCGCAATCCGGAGAAATCTATTTTGGTGGAATCAATGGATTTAACTTTTTTAATCCGGATAATATTGAGACGAATCCATATATTCCGCCTGTTGTGTTAACATCCCTGAAGCGGCGTGGTGAAAGAATTTTTAAAAATCAATCCCTTGACAATCTTAAGCAGATACAGCTCAGCTGGAAAGAAAATTTTTTTGAATTTGAATATGCGGCATTAAACTATATTCAAACAGAAGAAAATACCTATGCATACCGGATGGATGGATTTGAAAGCGACTGGAACGATATGAACAATAATAGATTCGGGCGATACACGAATATTCCGGATGGCAAATATACTCTGCACATCATTGCAGCAAACAATGATGGTTTATGGAATGAAACTGGATATCGACTGGAGATCGATATTGTTCCGCCTTTTTGGCGAATGTTATGGTTCAAGGTTGCAATGGCATTGTTTTTTTTATTGGCATTTTATGCAATTTATATAATCAAAACAATCAGCATAAAAAGGAGAAATCAATTACTTGAGTTATTGGTGAAAAAACGATCCCGATCTCTGGCAAGAAAAAATCAGGAACTGGAAAATGAAATTATCGAACGAAAAAAAATAGAAGAAAGCCTTCGCAGCGCAAAAAATGAAATTGAAAAAAACAACATAAAATTACAAGTCACAATGAAAAAGCTCCAGGAAATGTCCAGAACAGATCCACTCACCAAACTGCCAAACAGAAGACATATGATCGAGCGAATCAAGGAAGAAATTAACCAATTCAAAACCAATCAAAGACCATTCTCCATTGCCATGACAGATATTGACTTTTTTAAAAAATTTAATGATACTTATGGTCATGACTGTGGGGATTATGTGTTAATAGAGGTTTCAAAATTGATCAAAGAATCCATTCGTGGAGATGACTTTGCTGCAAGATGGGGTGGAGAAGAATTCTTGCTGCTGCTTTGTGGAACGACCGCAACCAAGGGAAAAATTCTGACAGAAAAAATCCGAAAAACCATTGAAAACAAAATATTTGAATTTGAGAACCAGACCATGTCTGTTACCATGACATTTGGGTTGGCCAATTTCGATATCGAAATGGGCCTGGATGGATCCATCCAAAATGCAGATAAAGCATTGTATGTTGGAAAAAAGCAGAGTAGAAATTGTTGTGTAGTTTATGAGGAAGTCAGTGACCTGATTTCATTCCAATAACAATTCATAAGAAACCACACGGCTAAGCCCATTACGAAAAAAGCTATGCTGTTTTAGCACACTGGTTATCCACATGCGACTGCTGGTTTTACTTATTTCAATGTCATAACCGGTAACCGGGCCAGGCTGTTTTTTGGATGTCCATATCGTTTGCATTTCACTGCCGGTCCACTTTAAAATATGGACAACTCCTTCAGAGAACCATCGACTTTTCTCAAACAAACGCCCACTCATCGAACGATTTTCACAGACAATAAGCTCATCAGATGGATCGCTGTCAATATTACAGGTTAACAATCTGGATGGTATAAACTGACGAGTGTAATCATCAATGTCACCAGTATCTTGCTGTACATCAATAAAATTAAGGCTACCACCGAATGGTTGGCTGCTTCGCCACAAAAGTTGATTGTCAAGATGGACGACCAATTTATCATTTTTGTCAAAAGCAACTAAAAAAGGTGTCTTATTGACGTGAAAAAATGTAAATCGAAAAATGTGCGTAGAAATGGGGATGGGAAAAGGATCTGGCAAAAGATGATTTAACGTGCCATTCATTTTCATAATCGGTCCCCAATAATCAGTGTATCGACGATTCTGAGCGACAATTGTATCAAGGGATGCCAAATCTGAAATGAACCAACCAGAGTATGTCTTTATCTTGCTAAATTGATTATTCTTCCATTGATAGATTGTAGAAAGAATATCAGTTCCGCTGGTCTCAGATATTACCAAGCACGAGCGAAAAGGAAGCCATCTGGCATATATAATTGTTTTTCCCATGGTTGCATACACTGAAGCAATTTCATTAAATTTTCGGTCATATGCAGTAACATTGATGGCACTATATAGCAGAATTTCGTTTATATTTTCATTATTAATATCGGCAATATCCATTCCAATAATTTCATTTTTTATGTTGTGGATATGTACATTGGTCGTCTTCACTGACTGACCTTTTATTTGGCATATTTCATGATGGGTCATTTTTGTGATGGCTGTTTCTAACCAGGCATCTAGCCACTTGGGAAGATCATCCACCTGATCCAGCAAGCCTGATGTTGCATAGATAACCGATTGGTTTTTACTGTTTAACAACACCGCATTGATTGATAATTGTTTCCCAAACAGACTCACACTGCCATAAATAACATAAGAGCAATTTTGGTCTTGAGCGGATTGAGCAACCTCTTGTTGAAAAATGGGTTTTAAAATATCTTCGGATGTCCATTTTGGCGCATGGTGAACAATCCGGATTCCTGGCTGATTCATAAATGTAAAGGCAATCATGTGGAGAATCCGTGTTGACAGCGACTTTTCCGATGCTGGCTCGACAGTGAATGGAATCAACAGGCTTCGAATCGTTGCAGTACCCGTTGAAATGATGAATATCGATATGACGATAGACGCTAACCAGATTTTACTCAGTTTATATATTTTTTTTACAAAGTGTTTCATATGAAAACCTCATGTATTGTCCATTTTAACCCAAGGTGGGCGTGGCTTTGCTGAATACAATATTTTGTTTAACGATTGCTATAACCGAGGCATTATTTCTTTTCTTAGCCCCTAGCGGGGCTAAGAAAATATCCGACTTTTTGGGAATGCGCTCGATATTAATTACCGAAAAAAAATCGAATTCACCCTTATCGAGATGCGCTGGAGCGTACGATCGTCAAGGCAATAATTATGCCATGAAAAACCATAATTGAACGATAATATGTATGTGGAATTAATTTTTCAATCGTTACTAAATAAATAGCATTTTTCATTATATTTATGCAAGCGCATTCAAGGTGGGTGAGGTGCTTTTTTATAGCAACTTTCTGACCACTTAAATAAATGTGGTCTGTGCCGCTTACAATCAGCCAAACCCATTAATTGCTTATCATGTAAGCAATATTATTACTTGACATTTTATTGATAGTTGATTATCGTCATCTTTTTCTCATTTTTTATATTTGACAAATGATAAAAAGACAAGTATACATACGAACTTTTAGCGGGCATAGCTCAGTTGGTAGAGCACAAGCTTCCCAAGCTTGGGGTCGCGAGTTCGAGCCTCGTTGCCCGCTCTGTTATGATTGCGCCTTTCCAGGATTAATTTAAGAGGAAAATTCTATGAAATAGAATACGTTGCAATTGGTTGAGGTTATTTTTTGGAAACGGGCATATAGCCCGTTTTTTTGTTTATGAAAAAAGATAAGTGTCTAAAATATAAAGAGAATAAAAACAAGTCACGCAAAGCAAACAAACCAAAAATGTTTCCGGCTGAAGATGTCGTTCGGGGGGCTCAATTTTTGGCAAAATCGATGATTGAATGTGAAGGGCTTGAGTTGGTTCATATTGAATTTATTAATGAATCCATTGGATGGGTCCTACGCTGCTACATTGACCGATCAGGTGGTGTTACGATTGATGATTGTGCAGATGTTAGCCGGATGTTGGGTGATATTCTTGATGTTACCTTAGAGAATTGGCTGGAAAAACAGCAATCGAACTCAGATGATGCCAATAAGCCTATTGACATGTATTTGCCATCGTATACCCTTGAAGTCTCATCACCGGGTGAAAGAAGACCCCTAAGCAGACACGAAGATTTTATTCGATTCAAGGGACACCATGTCATGATAAAGGTAAAATCAGCAATCAATGCTCAAAAACGCTTTAAAGGGCAGTTAATTGATGCAAATGACTCACAAGTGACCATCGAAACATCAACAACGACAGCAGATATCGCATATGAAAATATTCGGATGGCGCGATTGGAGTCATAGGTTATTATGGAGATAAAGAATGCAAGTTTCAGACATAAAACGTGTGATCGATCAAATTAGTAGGGATAAAGGTATTGAACGACATGTTTTGATTGCCACGCTTGAGGAAGCCTTAAAATCTGCCGCGCGAAAAAAGCATGGCAACCGTATTGATGTTGAGGTTCAATACAATGAAGACACTGGAGAAATAGAAGTTTTTCAATTCAAGGAAGTGGCTGAAACTGTTACTGACCCAGAACTTGAAATGTCTGTCGAAGAGGGAAGGGAGCTTGATCCTGAATGTGAAATTGGTGACAGCCTGGGTACCAAAATGGATACCTCTACATTTGGTCGAATAGCTGCACAGTCTGCTAAGCAGGTCATTATTCAAAAAATGAAAGATGCTGAAAGAGATGCTGTATATAGAAGTTATATTGATCGAAAAGGTGAAATTGTTAATGGCATCTTACAGCGGATTAACAAAGGTGATCTGATTGTCAATCTAGGACAGACAGAGGGGGTCTTACCTGTTTCAGAACAGGTCCCCAGAGAATCTTTTCAGCGTGGGGATCGGGTAAGAGCCTACATTCTTGATGTAGTACAGGATACGCGAGGTCCACAGGTTGTTTTATCAAGAACACATCCAGGATTTTTGGTTCAGTTGTTCAAAACAGAAGTGCCTGAAATCAGCGAAGGTATTGTCGAAGTCATGGGCGCTGTGCGTGAGGCGGGCAGCCGGGCAAAAATATCGGTAACATCCAGCGATGCAGACATCGATCCAGTGGGTGCCTGTGTTGGAATGAAAGGCAGCCGAGTTCAAAATGTGGTTCAAGAGTTGCGAGGGGAAAAAATTGATATCATCCCCTGGCATGCGGATGCAGCCAAATATGTATGCAATGCATTGGCGCCTGCTCAGATTTCTCGAGTAATTATTGATGATGAAAATCGATCCATGGAAGTTATCGTTCCCGATGAATTTTTATCTATTGCCATTGGAAAACGAGGGCAAAATGTGCGTCTGGCATCAAAATTATCATCCTGGCATTTGGATGTCAAAAGTGAAAGCAAATATAGCAAAACCATGAAAGATGGTTATGACTCACTCATGACATTACCCAGTGTCACAATCAGCATGGCAGACAGCCTTTATGAAAAAGGTTTGTATTCTATTGATGAAATTAGCAAGGCGTCAGTTAAAGATTTGATACAAATCAGAGAAATGGACGAAGAAAAAGCCATTCAACTGA
>Ga0272440_1001674_pt1 | contig 17936 bp, 7 predicted proteins | sample SSMMMBAug17_FD_192440 | JGI IMG/M metagenome (GOLD analysis project Ga0272440, IMG submission 192440) | Marine sediment archaeal communities from Little Sippewissett salt marsh, Falmouth, MA, United States - SSM-MMB-Aug17 | ecosystem: Environmental > Aquatic > Marine > Wetlands > Sediment ...
GGCGACATCATTATAGCAAGCCCTCTAGATTTTGAAACCCAGGCAGATTACACCCTTACAGTACAGGCATGGGATAGCCAGTTTTCAGATACAGGAATGGTCCTCATTCACGTTGAAAATATCAACGATAACGTGCCAACTGCAAATGACCTTATATGCAGTATTGCTGAAAACAGTCCTTCGGGAACATTGGTATGTCAGATACAGGCCAGCGATTTGGATAATAATTCACTTGTTTTTCAATTAACAACACATACAGATATTTTTGATGTGTCATTGAATTCTGGAATGATTATTGTGAAGAAGGATTCATTATTGGATTATGAACAAATTCAAGCCTATACTGTTCAAACTGCCATCACTGATGGTGTCTATACTATTTATCAACAAAGCCTGATCAATGTTTTAAATGAAAATGACAATCCCCCTGAAATAAGCCCTCAAAGCATTCAAACAAAAGAAGATCAGCCATTGACAACCTGCATTCAATTAACAGATCCGGACATGAATGATCTTACTTTGACGATTTATGCCCAGGGTAACTTAGGAACTGCCGAATTAATTGGAAAATATTGTCTGCAATATACCCCTATGACAAATCTATATGGTAAAGATTCTATCTTGTTACGTGCATTTGATGGTGTCCATGAAACCATTTCAGCATCTGTCCAGATAACAATAATATCTGTGGATGATCCGCCTGCATTGGGCACATTACCGGATATTACAATGCTTGAAGATATGATATCCAATCCTGTAGAAATACCCATTATTGATGTGGATACGCCCATGACATCCATTGGAATAGAAATTGTGTCACAGAATAGTGATTTGATTCCCAATTCATCAGAACATATTCGGCTGACCCAAGTGGATACCGGATATTTATTTCAAATCAAGCCCAATGATAATGTATCAGGCAGCACGCAATTAAGTATTCGTATATGGGATGAAAGCACACAAATAACTTCTTCATTAAACTGCACTGTTCAAAGTCAAAATGACCCGCCACAAATAAATGCCATATCACCGGTTGTAATAAATGAAGATACCATCAGCTCGCCAATATCAATCATCATTTCAGATAATGAAACTGCTTTTGAGGCCCTTTCACTTACTGTCCTCTCAGACAATCAGGACTTAATACTCAATCATAGCACCCATCTGAACTTATCCATATCTAATGGACAGTGGGAATTGATCATTATGCCTGAGGCGCAACAATTTGGACAGGCAACTATTACAGTTATTGTGAATGATGGTACACAGGAAAGTTCTACAGATTTTTTGTTAACTGTCAATGCAGTGAATGACAGGCCGCAAATTTCATCAATTAAAGATCAAATCATCGAAGAAGATCATCCTATGGGCCCAATTGTATTGAATATTTTTGACATGGAAACAGCAATCGATGCACTGTCTACGCAATTGATATCCAACAACACCGATTTAATTCCAATATCCGGGATGCAGCTCAACTGGACCAACAAGACATGGGAACTATTAATTCAGCCAGCACCAAATGCTTCAGGCAACGCCCAATTAACAATCACAGTATCTGATGGTGAATATATTTCAAGTATGAGTTTTGCTTTGACTGTTACACCGATTAATGATCCACCAGGCATTGAAAGAATTCAAACTCAATATTTAGAAGAAAATGAAACATCAGATCCAATTGCATTAACTGTTGATGATCCAGAAAGCACATTCGATGAATTGGAGATCAGCCTGACAAGCAGCAATCCTGATTTAATTCCCATTGATGTTGATCATGCAAGCATTACAGCGCAATCGCTGATATTAACACCTGTAATGTATGCATCAGGCGAGGCAATGATAACAATTACTGTAAGTGATGGATTTCTTCAATGTCAAACCGCATTTTTACTGGAAGTATCATCAGTGAATCAGCCGCCGGAAATCAGTAGAATAATGGACCTATCTTTTGAAGAAGATACTGCCTTGTCGCCACTCAGTTTTACTGTTGCAGATATTGAAACAAATATTGAACATCTTCAGGTTTGGGTACAGGCAAGTAATACTGAACTGTTCCCACAAAAAACCATTTTACTGGATTATCAGGATAATCAATTTTGGCTTACGCTATCCCCCCCGCTCAATCAGAATGGCAAATCCCTGATTACAATTTATGCAGATGATGGCATTGATGAAGCCCTTGAAATGTTTACTGTAACTGTTATTCCTGTTGAAGACCCCCCTGAATTAATTCCACCTATAGATTTACAATTGCAGGAAGACGCCCCAGGTCAACACCTTAAGTTTATGGTCAGTGATCCAGAAACTGATTCTAGTAAATTAGCCATTACAGCCATTTCAGATAACCTGGATTTAATCCCGCAGGATGCCATACAAATTACTGGCACAACTGATGAACGATGGTTAAATATAGCCAGTACCCCCGGTCATTTTGGAATTGCCCATATTTTATTGACTGTCACAGATGAGGCCAATTTAATCGATTCGCACCAACAAAGCATTACAGTCATTCGCGGCAATACCCTTTCCTTTAATGGGGAAAACGATTATGTTGAAGTTCCAGATCATGAAAGCCTTCACATTGAAGACAGTCTCACCGCAGAAGTATGGATCGAAACATGCACGACGACCACACAAAAAAGACAAATTATAAATAAAATTGATGAAAATGGGCATGGTTTTTCTTTGGCATTAAGCGGAAATAATGTCATACAATTGATGGCTGGCAATGAAAGTCAGTCGATGACTCTTCTTTCAAGCTCATCTATTCCAGCTAATATGTGGACACATATTGCAGTCAGTATTGAGCCCCAAACAGTAGTACTTTATATTAATGGGCAGGAAGATATGACGATAAACCATGATATTGAATTGAATTTGAATCAATCTCAACCCTTGATATTTGGTGGTCTGTCATATAATTCCACATCAAATAATTTTTGCGGTCAAATGGATGATATCCGCTTGTGGCAGATTGTTCGGACACAAACACAAATTGCCGATCATATGAACATGCGGCTTCAGGGCAATGAATCAGGGCTTTTGGGTTACTGGCATTTTAAAGATTATGAGGCCAATGATCACAGCGAAGCGCCTCTAAATCATGGCATCATACATAAAGATGCTCCCATGATTTCCATGATTCCTGATCAGATGACTCTTGAAGATACTCCCCTTGAAATTATTGAATTTAATGTATCTGATCTGCAAAGTAATGCTTCGGATTTAACTGTATCAGTTCATCCATCAGATAAACATTTAATTCCCCAGTCAAATTTAATTTTGACAGGTACAAATAAAAAAAGATACTTGCAAATTATTCCATCCCCAAATCAATCAGGCATCTGCACAATTACAATATCTGTTGATGATGGCGAAACAGTCAGCCTCAGATCATTTACGCTGACTATACAGGCCATTAATGATGCGCCAATCTTGTCAATGACATCACAAATGGAAATTCCTGAAGACAGTATTTCGCAATCAATGCCTTTTCAAATTACAGATATTGATAATGACAAACTGTTTGTTGATTTTCAATGCAATAATTTAATGCTGTTGCCACGAAATAACATCGTTATAAACTCAAATAATTATATCGAATTTACCCCAACATCAAATATGTCTGGCAGCATTGTTTTGACTGTCACAGTTTCAGATGGCGACTTATCAGATTCAAAAACATTGAACATTCATGTATTGCCGGTCAACGATTTGCCTGTGATGTCTTTCATAAACAGTTATACCCAGATGGAGGACTCACCCGCAATTCAATTACCTTTTGAAATTTATGATCTGGAAACACCTGTCGATCAATTGCAAATTTCAATGGTCTGTGCATCTGGAGATTGCTACCCATATACTCAAATCCAAATAACCGGGCAGGGAACAAAGCGAATTTTGGAAGCCATACCTTTGGCCAATCAATCTGGTACGACAGTCATTAAAATTGTTTTGGCTGATGAAGATAATGCCAGCGTATCCCAATCATTCACATTGACTGTTCTTCCGGTAAATGATGCCCCTGCAATGTCCTTTGTTGATGATATCTCCATTGATGAAGACACCATTTCCCATGAAATTGATGTGCAGGTGACAGATATTGAAAGCCTTTCCAGTGCATTAAAATTAACTGTTATTTCAAAAAATATTGAATTACTTCCAGAAGATCATATTGAAATTATTGGGACAAGTGATGAACGAATAATCATGTTAAGGCCTGAGCGTAATATGTCAGGCAGCTCACAAATTGAATTGATTCTTAGTGATCTCGAAGGAATTTCGATCACACAAACATTTACATTAACTGTAATTCCAGTGAATGATGCGCCTGAAATTTATTGTGTTGAAAATCTTGTGATTGATGAAGATGCTGTTGCTGAAGCAGTCATATTGACGATATTGGATATGGATACTTCCTTTGAAAATTTGAGTCTTTCGGTTCATTCCAATAATCCAGATCTTATTGACACCAATGATATGGAAATATACAGAGAAGATAATCGCACAAAACTCTTTTTAACACCCAATCCAGATCAATTCGGTGAGAGCATGATTCAAATTGTTGTGTCTGATAATGATGGGCTCACATCATTTTGCAATCTGAGACTGATTGTTCAAGCAATAAACGACCCACCAGAAATTAAAGTTTTGGAAGATATTACTATCATCGAAGATGCGCCGGCATTTTCTATACCTCTTACAATCAATGATATAGAAACCCCCCTTGATCAGATGTCAATTGATTTTGCACTGTCTGACCATTCAGTCTTATCAAAAAATGCGATTCAATTATACTTTCAAGATAATAACTATGTCTTGGAAATCCAAGCTAATTTAAATATCAATGGCACATCGCAAATCTGTGTCAGTATCAAGGATTCGGAATCATTGACAGCAAGTACTTGTTTTTCAATTCATATTAACCCTGAAAACGATTTTCCAGGCATCTCCAAATTATCCAACATTGTTGTCAATGAAGATCAACCCATTACGCCTGTTCTATTTACAATTTCAGATGTTGAAACACCTTCAGATCAATTGCTCGTCGCAGTTAATACATCCAATCATGATATATTAAGCACTGATGATTATTATTTACAAGGCATTTCAAAACAACGCGAACTGATTATTAATCCTCCCCAAGATACCTGGGGGAGTACGTGGTTTTCCATAACAGTGACCGATCAAAATGGCGCAGCAGTATCTCATTCATTTTTACTGGATATTTTGCCTGTTAACGATCCGCCTTCAATTGAAGCAATTGAGAATATTCTTGTTGATGAAGATCAAGCCATTACACCCATTGTTGTGCATGTCGAAGATGTTGAAACCGCTGTAAAGAATCTGATGCCAATAATAACGATTCATTCTCAAATACTTTCAGATGATGATATATCTATTGAATACATTGAAAATATCAATGCTTACCAATTAAATATTCTTACACATCCCAATACATTTGGCGAATCAAAAATCATCATTGAAATTGCAGATCATGAAGGCTTAACAAATGCAAGCTCATTTGTTATATATCAAAATCCTGTCAATGATCCGCCAACATTATTGCCCATCGCAAATCAAAGTTATAATGAAGATTGTTCTCCTTTTGCAATTTCAATGATACCCCATGATCTCGAAACATCAACAGAGATGATTCAATTTGAGATCAAACAAAACAATCACAAAATATTGTCTATTGAAGAATTAGCGTATATTGAAGGCCAGTATTTATTGAAACTGGCGTGTATCCCTGATGCTTTTGGCGAAGAACAATTTCAAGTGATCGCATCAGATGCCCAGGGCTTGACAGCCTTGCAGACCTTTTCCATTGATATTTTGCCTGTCAATGATCCACCTGTGATCCAGGATATCGAAGATAAAACCAGCCCTGAGGATCAAATTCTAGTAATCTCAGACATTCAAATAACTGATGTGGATGATCCTGTGAATTTCCTCGAAATACAAATATTAGATGAAAATCATATACTTATGTCTACATACGATATTTTATCACTGACACAGGTTTCATTGGTTCCAGTTCAGAATCAATATGGTCGTACACAAATTTCTGTTACTGTAAAAGATTCTCATGATCTCACAGCATCAAATTCATTTAATTGGGAAATTCTTCCAGTGGCGGATATGCCAGTTATTTCAAAAATTGAAGATATTACAATCAATGAAGATACAGTAGACTATCCCATTTCATTTAATTATTCTCATGTGGACTATACTTCTGATATGTTGACAGTCAATCTTTTGAGTAGTGACGAAAAACTTGTCAAGCCAGAAAATCAAAATATAATGCAATCTAATCTTTTTATCAACCCTGAACCAGACCAATGGGGAAACGTGAAACTATGTATTCAAGTAAGCGATCCCAATCCTTTAACTGCAATTTCCTGTTTTGATATAAGCATTGTTGCTCAAAATGATCCCCCTTCAATTCAATCAGCAGGTTCATATTCCATGAATGAAGACAGCCCACAAACAATTTACTTTACTGTTGACGATATTGATTCGACAATTCAGGCATCAAACATCACATGTCAGACTGATTCAAATATTGAAATCTCAGATCCTTACTTTTTAGGCAATTCCTTTGCAGTCAATCTAACACCTGGTGAAAACTATAATGGTACATCGTATCTGACAATAAATGTCAATGATAACAATGGTGGAAGCGATCAAAAAATCATTGACATTCATGTACTGCCAATCAATGATGCCCCGGTTGCAATTGAAGACCAATGGCAGTCATTTGAAGACCTGACAATGACAAAAACATTGCAGGCATCCGATGTAGAAAATGATGATCTGACATATATTATTGACGATAAAACACAATATGGTCGTATATCCTTATTGAGCAATCATTCTGTTCAGTACACACCCAATGAAGATTTTACAGGAATCGACAGGTTTTCATTTCACGTGTTTGATGGTCAGGCCATATCATTATCTGCCTGGATCGACATAACAGTTCAAAATACACCGGATATGCCGGTAGCAAAAGCAGGAAAGAATTTAACCATAAATGAATTGCAAGCTGTTGTTCTGGATGCCAGTTTATCCAGTGATCCAGACAATGATATTGCATCATATACCTGGTTGCAGATTGATGGCATTTCTGTGGATCTAAATAACAATAATCAGGCCTTTATAAATATTGATCTGCCAGATATAACAAATGATCAGGATTTAATATTTCAACTGACAGTTACTGATCAAACCGGAAGAAAAAACACTGATACAATGACTATTCATGTCATTGATATTTCTGAGCCCATTCCCGGGTTTTCAGGTACACCTGTTCAAGGTATTGTTCCACTTGAAGTTCAATTTACTGACAGCAGTATTGGAAAAGTAGATTCCTGGGTATGGGAGTTCGGAGATGGTTATATCAGCTATGAACAGCATCCATTGCATGTTTATAAAAAGTCAGGTGAATATTCAGTTACCCTGACCATTGAAAACCCATATGGCCGTAAAACAAAAGAACAGGCTGATTATATTTATGCCAGTCCGGCTGATATTAAAGCTGATTTTTCGGCTAATCTGACACATGGTGTTGCCCCACTGACAGTTCAATTTAATGATTTGTCTGAGGGAGAAATTGAAAAAATGTTATGGGATTTTGGTGACCATTCCCAAAGCAGTGTTTTTTCACCTCAACATACATTTGATATGCCCGGCACTTACACAGTTACACTCATAATCTATGGCGATGAAGACTTCGATCAGATTCAAAAAACCGCTTACATTCAAGTAGATGACCGAATGATTTCTGGTATCATATATGCAAATGATTCCTCAAAGCAGGTTTTATCAGAATGTAATTTGCTTGCCTATGGCCCTGATTTTACTTTGCAAACCCAAAGTAATGCACAGGGAAATTATTCAATTACAGGATTACCGGCATCCGATGAAATTAAGCTGGGTGTATTTCCAGCATCAAATGATAATCGTTATTTATCTCAATTTTATTTTCAAAAAAATAGTTTAAGTGAAGCAGATTTTTTGTCCACAAAAAGTCATGATTTAAGCCAAATTGACTTTTATCTGGATCCAAAGCCCTCACTTCAAATGACCGGTAAAGTTTATGATGGCGAACAGGATAAAGCACCACTTTTGGTATCTGCCTGTTCCGAATCAATCGACTGGTGCGTTCAATCAACAACAGATATCAATGGAAACTATACATTAACAGGATTGAAAACAGCATCTGATTATATTTTATCCGTTTGGTGGGAGAGTCAACAAACACTCGTTTACTACGCACTGCCTGAAAATCAGATTATTGGTCAGGATATCCCCTCAAACTCTCAATTTGAAATATCTTTGGCACGTATCATACCCATAACTGATTCAAGTTTAAATCAGATGAACATAATTCTTTCCATGGAACAAAATACAATTACAGGAAAAGTTAGCAATACAGAAGGAATAGGGCTTGGCACAATATGGGTTAACGCATGGAGTGATTTTTTTAATACTGGCAATGGCGCATTCAGTGATAGCCAGGGCAATTACACAATTATTGGCTTGCAATCTATATCAGAAAGTGAAAATGGATATACAGTCAGCATACAGGCGTATGGGGGATATCAATATCCTGAGCAGGTAACTGTGCCATCAATTCACATTGATTTTCAAATACCTGTCACAAGCTGGATTTCTGGAAAGATTCGCTCTGAAACAGGTGGATCCATAAATAATGCCTGTGTGAATGCCTGGTCATTATCTGATAACGCAAAACAGATTTATACCTCATGCACAAATGAATATGGCTGGTATACACTTGTGGATCTGCCATATGCTTCAGACTATATTCTTCAAGCGACAGCAATCAATTTTCTTGAACAGTATTATTTGGATGAAAAAGATCCACAAAATGCATTGCAAATAGATCTTGCAAATGGTCCTCAGGAGAATATCCATTTTATTATGACATCTGGGGGAAGTATCAGCGGACAAATCTTTTTGCAAAGCAATACTCAAACGGCATCTGAGGCCATTCTGATCAATATATGGTCGCCATCAACAGGTACAAGTTATGCTGTGGTAACTCAAAATAATGGCAGCTTTCAGGTCAATGGCCTTGATAAAACCTTAAGCGACTATTATCTATTCATTGACAATAGTGACTACCTCCCGGCTTACTACTGTAACAGTAATGAATATCATACATGTATTCAAAAAGATGATGCTGTCAGCATTATGGCCAACAGTGGTCACTATACAATGGTGCTTCAAAAAGGCTTTTATCTATGTGGTAATATCACTGGTAACTATGATGCGTCAGCCAAATTACAAATCACAGCGACAGGAGAAAACGATGGTCTTCAAAAAACTGTAGAGATTGATACTGATAATACACCCAATTTTTGTATTCAGGCGCTGAATGCAAATTTTTATCGTATTGAAGTTTATCAAAATCTCCAATTAATATACAGTCAGGAGAATGTTTTACTGGGTGCTGATAAAGATAATCTGTCCATTCATATTGAACAGACGAATGATGCGACAATCAGCGGACAAGTTCAAGGATTACAAAAGAATCAGTGGGCACAAGTTCGGGTCTGGTCCGAAAGTCTGGATTTTGAAAAATTTGTTCGTATTCTTGGTACAGGAAATACAGTGTCCTATGCTATCAATCAATTAGCACCCGCCAATGACTATATTGCAATTCTATCTGTATCTGACATGATTGACCTATATTATGAACAAACATATACATTTAACCAGGCAGGGCGCATTGATATATCCTCTGGCGATCCTTCGGATATTGATTTTATCCTTGAAAGCAATACTGGCAGTATATGGGGAAGCATTTTTTATCAAAGTGAAACGTCTTTTACTGGAAGTACTGATATTACTGTCTGGTCAAAAGCAACAGGATTGCAATATCAAAAACGTCTTCAGACTGTCAGTAGCAATCAAATTGATTATTCCATAACAGGTCTTAAAAAGGCAAGGGATTATATCGTCAAAGTCGAGGCACAAGGTTTTGACCGCCAGTATTTCGAAAATTCGGATAAATCTGCTTTGGCAAAAAGAATTGATCTTCAAAATGAAAGCAGCAAAACAGAAGTTAATTTTTATTTAAATGAAGGTATTCAGATAACCGGAATAATTTCGACAACTCTGCCATCACAGGATTTATCTGCAGAAATAGAGAATCAAGAAACAGGAATAATCGAAAGTGTATCTGTAGAAAACAATTATTCATACACCTTAAGCGGCTTGCTTTTAGACACAGCCTATATTTTATGGATACGACATGCGAGTGGACAAAAATGGTATTACAAAAATGATGGATTGACATATAATATTCTAGAAGCTGATATGTTAAAACTTTCTTCACTAAAAAGCTATGATTTTCATCTGGCTGAATATCAGCATATTTCTGGATATGTTCAATCTGAGTCTGGCAAACCCATCGCAGAAATGTGGATTCAGGCCGAAGATCTTTCAGGACGTATAAGCAATGGAGCCTTTACCGATGCAAATGGCTGTTTTGAAATCACAAACTTGCCAATCAGTAATTATATATTAAAAGCCTGTCCCTATAGTAATTCTTTGTATCAAGCAGCCAAAAAATTGAATATTGTACCTGGAAATGAACCTGTTCGGTTTATTCTTCAAGAGCAAACAGGCACAACATTATCTGGCATTGTTAAAAATTTGCAGCAGATTCCTGAAGTAAATGCAAGAATAGAAGTGTCAAAGGAGAATACCGAAACTGTCCAGACAGTTACAGATATTAGCGGTGAATTTACAATACATGGATTAAGCGCAAATGAAATCTATAATATTCGTGTGTATCCATCAACAGAAAGTAATTCAGCATTCTGGCAGGGTAAGATTGAAATAGTGGAGCAAAAACAAAATATCTCAATATCAGAAGGTATTCATATGAATGGAAGAATTGTTGATAAAAATACAGATACTGGTGTTTATTCAGCAATTATCAGTATTGAATCCGATAGTACAGGTTTTCATGCTGTTGTAGACGCTGATGAAAATGGTTGGTTTACTTGTTATAATATGCCATCAGCATCAGACTATTTAATTCGTATTATTGCTGATAATTATCAACAATTTGAACTGATTAATCAAACTGCAATGCAAACCAGAGTCTTTGAAATGATAAAATCAGGATACTTGACTGGCTATGTCAGGGATCGTCAAACCGGCAATGGTATAGAACAGGCACTGGTAATAATTCGATCTGTATCACTCGGCATTGAAACATCCGTACTAACTGATCAGAAGGGATATTACCGACTCACAGGTTTAATCCAATTCAATGAACAGGGTAAATTATTATCTGATTATGAATTAACAGTTATTGGAAATAACTATCCTGTATATAACATCGGAAATGTTCAGACCGGTCAGGAAAGAAATATTGAGCTGTCCCAATCTGATGAAGCCCTGAAAGTATTTGTCAAACACAATGAAGCCATTCAATGGATTATTGACATATTCGAAGAACAGGGAGACTTTGTCCAGAGCCAAATGATTCAAAGTAATGAATGGCTTTCCTGCAAAAGCCTGGGCATTGGCAATGATTATCAATTGCGCATTTCAAATACTGAAAATGAGCAGTATTGGATTGGAGATCAGGGTGCATTATTAACTGATAGAAATCAAAGTGCTGTTTTCTCAATACCTTCACTGATTGAAATAGATGCGACAGATATTCAATTGAGGAAACGAATAAGAAATAATGATTCTATTCCAATGCCACAAATAAGAAGTACAAATCATTCGATATTTACAAGTAAAATGCCCCATATCAGTAATAATCCTATAATTGCCATGACATGGGAAATGACATCATCAGAAGGCATTATTGGCTATTATGTGGTCTTTAATACTCAAATGGACTTTCAATGGCAAAAATCAAATACAGCCGGAATTTATCCCTTGCCAGTCAATAATTTGCGAAGTAAATCCATTGCAGGCGAAAAAATAAAAATGTATTGTCATATCGCTGCTGTAGATAATTTGGGAAATCTCAGCGTCACAGCACATTCCGGTCCATATATGATTGATACAGTTCCACCACAAAATGCGTATATCCAAGGTCCAAGTGAAACAAGCAATCGCAATATATCGCTTCAGATATATGCACAGGATGCCATTGAAACATATATCAGCACATCAGGCTACAACATGGGCGGCATATGGAAACCCTACGTGCAAACACAAACTTATTTACTGCCTGATCATACAGGGAAACATATTCTCTATGCAAAATTTCGAGATGCTGCCAATAATATTACACGGGCAATCACAGCTTTAACTCTGAGCAATCCTGAAAATAATATACCCATTGCCATTTCAAAAAAGTGGCAGATGAACGAAGATTCTCAATTATCAAAAACCCTTTCTGCTTCTGATGAAGATAACGACAGCCTTGAATATCACATTCAAACCCAAACAAAACATGGTGTTGTAATCTTGACAGATGTATTCACCGGCTCTTTTACCTATAAACCTTTTGATAATTTTGCAGGCATTGACACATTCATATTTTATGTCAGTGATGGTGTTTCACAATCAGCGCCATCGCAATGTACTGTGAGCATTATAAATCAAAACGATGCACCGGAAATATCATCTCAAACATTTGATGTGCCAGCCAATAAATCAATTTCCGGGCAATTGCTTGCTTCTGACATAGACAATGATCCACTTACATTTGAAATTGTTTCCATGCCATTCAAAGGGGCGGTATATTTAATTAATCCACAAACAGGAATATTTCAATACATCCCCGAAAGAAACGCTGGCGGTACAGACAGTTTTATGTTTTCTGTAAGCGATCAGGATAGTTCCACACATCCTGAAATTGTCAAATTAAATATTATATCCCAGGAATCACAAGATTACTGGTATACAGGTTTGTATCCAGAAGGATTTATTGTGGATGTTGCCGGAAATCCATTGCCAGACATTCAAATAAACTATACTTCAAACAAAACATATACCCAATTGACAGATGAAAATGGTTATTTTGTTTTTGCCACAAATGCCCAGCCCAAGAATAACTATCCATTGCAGGCAATATCAAATGAATATGGCAGTATCTGGATGCCCTGGCCGCAGGACAATCCACCTGAAACATTTACAATGCTGTCTCTTGATGAAGCATTGTTGTTGACAGGTCATATTCATGGGCTGGATGAAAATATATCTGCATTAATACAAAGCGAAGTCGCCACTGTTCGTTCTGTAAATGGGATGTATACACTTGCTGTTTTACAGAAGGATTTGCCTGTTAATTTGTCGGTTTCTGCAGATGGTTATGAATCATTTGAATTGAAAGAAGTGGTGCAGGGGACTGATATTGTAATTGAAAAGCATGCTGTAGCAGTTTCTGAGGAGGATGATAGTGGGTGTTTTATTGAGATATTGATTAAATAGCCGTCAGGCTAAGAGCAAACTCGCGCTACTGATCGTTCCGAGGCTCTGCCGGCTCTGCCTGGGAATAAACACTTTATTGATCTTCCCTTGCATATGAAATGAAAATATTCATGATTGATTTCTTTAATGACGCTTGATTTCATTATATTTAATCAAAAAAATATGGGCATGATCGCTGCAAATTCTGAAGGTTTAATTGTTAAATATTGGAATTTGATAATTCCCGCCATAAAGCCGAAATATCGCATTCATCCGCTCATAATCCGAATAATAAATATTATCCTGCACCCAGCTATTTCCCTTGCAGATCCCAACAATTTAGTCTACACTAAAACCAAATACAAAAAGGATCCCCTATGGCCAAAATATACATATCATCCACATATGAAGATTAAAAAAATCATCGCGAAGCCGTCTATAAAACATTAAGACAATTATAACACGAAGTCATTGCAATGGAAGATTATGTGGAATGGCAGAGTTTTTATATACATGACATCCCTTTGATTATAGGAAATACAGGTATGGATAGATCTAATATGATATCATTTGAAAATATCAAATCAATCTTAGTTGTTTGCACTGGTAATATCTGTCGAAGTCCGATGGGTGAAGGTGCTATACGATATAAGGCTAAAAAAGCGGGCTTATCTCAACTTTATATACATTCTGCCGGTACATCTGGATGGGATAAACACGAACCAACGTCTGAAGCAATTAAGGCGTGTTCAGAAATAGGAATCGATATTTCATCTCAAAGATCTGACCCAATTACTGTGCAAATGATACAGAAAGCGGATTTAACTGTGGCAATGGAAACATACCATGTGGATAGAATGATAAACCATTATGATGCACCTGCTGAAAAAATTTTTCTGTTCGGAGATTTTCATGTTGATTATCCCGGGATAGAAATCAGTGATCCTTATGGAATGCCGCTATCTTATTACCGAAATATTTTACAAATCATATGTCAGTGCTCAGATGGCTTGATTGACAAACTTATGAAGATTTAATCAGATCACATCCTGAAGCTGTCATACCTGCTTATTATACTTAAATCTTTTTACTTTACATTCGATTCTTTTTCTTGATAGAATAAATTGTCAAATACTGATAGACCTTTGCCAACCAATATACGTATTAATTCATTATAATAAAAAGTTAATACAATATAGGAGTAGAAGTAAAAATGGAATGTTTGAAGAAGTGTGATGAAAGAAAACATAATATTGAAATTTATGAAAGTAAACATTTGCCACTTGTCAGAATCATAGCAGTGATTTGTTTCGTTTGTTTCATCATTGCTTGCGAGGGAAGTAATAATAATGATGGCAATTACAGTTCTGCAACCCAATCAGCACAAGTATTGTATCAAAATGATCCCACAATAGAATGTCAATCAATCCTTTTAGCAGAGACACAGGCGTTAAGGTATCAGCGTAATTTAAAATCAATGGTAGAGAACAATCAGCTTTATCTGGCCTACTTTTCATCTGTTGGAAATGGTAATTATATGATTAATTATCTAAACTTTGATTGGACTGCATTGCCCCAAAAGAATGCTGAAAAAGATGCATCAGTAATTCAAGTGGATCATTCCCGAGATATGCAATTCGGATTGACAACAGATACAGTTCCCCTTGTGATGTATCAGGGTGGGAGTTATCCCACCTGCGGCGAAACAGAACAATCGGATATCATGTTAAGTTTATACCAAAACAATCAATGGCAAGAACACACAATTTCAATCGGAACAGTTGAACGTAATCCAGTAATCAATAATGGCCTTGCTGGCTATTCAACAGACATGATTATTGATTCGACAAATACGATACATATGTGTTTTCAGTTTTTGTATGAAGGCTGCGATAGCATGAATTATAATTATCCGGACCTATGGTACATAAAGTTTTCACCTGATGACTTAAATTTTTTACCAGATCATGAAACTGTTGAAGGCAACGATTATGAAAATGAAAACAAGCAAAACAACGCGGGTGAACATTGCGCTATAGCACTTGACAATAACAACGTACCTTTCATTTTTTATTACTTTGTTGATTCACCTCCCAACAATGAGAAAGGGCTCAGGGTCGCCTATAGAACCTATCAGGATAGTTGGGAAAATAAATGGATAGACAAGGATATTCATGTTGATTATATCAGCGCATCATGGAATTCAATTCAGGGAAAAATGGCTGTTGCTTATTATATCACGCAAAATTCATATGGCAGTAGGAATAATGTATTAATGTATGCAGAACAAACATATAGTGGTTGGCAAAGTATTGTCGTTGATAAATCATGCTATTGCGGCAATTATTGCAGCCTGACTTTTGACAATAATGGCGAACCGATTATTGCATATCGGGCGGATCAGACGCGGAGTAATATTTCTTTAAATCAACTCAAAATTGCTTACAGAAAATCTAACGTGTGGAAACAATATTTTTGTTCTGCAAGCAGCAATGATTCTATCAATATCCCAAATTTGGGTGTAGATAATACAATCCATGTTGACAATCATTCAATCTATATTACATCTTTTTCTTATGAAACATATGGAATTTATTTGATTACTGTAAAATTCGAAGATTTAGAATAAAGTTGTAGCGAGAATAAAACAGCGGGCGTTTTAAGCCCGCTGAAAGATTTGTTTATTTTATTAAGTGCGGATTGCAATTTTTCTGGGTTTAGCTGTTTCAGCTTTTGGAAGCACCACGCGCAAAATCCCATTATTAAGTTCCGCCTGGATTTTACTTTGATCAATGACGTTGGAAATTGTAAAGCTGCGTTTGTAGTCACCCACCTCATATTCTTTGTACAAAAGCGTTCCCTTAGTTTCCTGCTTGACATGTGCATTAATTGTCAGTGTATTTTCATTGAGATCAATATCCAAGTCTTCTTTAATCACGCCGGGTAAATCAGCAACCAGAACTAATTCGTCATCGCTTTCATAGATATCCACATCCGGGTTGAATACAGGTCCTTCCCGGGTAAATTCCTGTGGATTTTGGACTTCTTTTTTATCAACTGTCAATTCTTTTTCTGTCATGATACACCTCCTTACGCGGTTTTAATGTAAATTTTTCTGGGTTTGGCTTCATCAGCTTTTGGCAGTGAAATGGTCAAGATGCCTAATTTCATTTCCGCGCTCACTTTTTCAGTGTTGACTGGAAATGGTAATTGAATGGTTCGGCTAAATTGACCGCTGCCGCGCTCTCGTCGATGATAGCGAACTTTATTATCTGTTTCGGGTAATTTACGCTGCCCTTTGATATGAAGTGTATCACCCTCAACATTAATTTCTATATCGTTTACATCAATTCCTGGTAACTCAGCAGTTACATATAAATTATCCGAATCCTGATACACATTTAAAGCTGGAAATACATTGCTTCCCCTTGTACGTCTCTGTGAGCCAAAAAAGTTGTCAAATAACCGATTCATTTCATTTTGTAAAAGATCATACTGATAAAGCCGATTTGTTGGTTGAAAAATTGTAGTATATGCCATAATATCACCTCCTGATTTTCATCCAGAATCTTGCTTCCTGATATTTAATCAGAAAGCAAGATCTGGTTTATTGATAATTAATCTTTTGCCTCAATCTTAATTCGTTTACTTTGTTCTTGTCGGGTCTTTTTTAGTTCAATCGTGAGCACGCCCTTTTTATATGAGGCGTCCACATCAGATTGATCAACCTCTGCCGGCAATTGAACGGTTCGAGAAAAGCTGCCATATGAACTTTCCACATGGTAATAATCACCTTTTGACTTATTCACTTCACTCTTCTTGTTACCTGATATTGTCAGATATTGACCATTTAAAGAAATATCAAGGTCATCAACCTCCATGCCAGGAACTTCTGCCTTTACAAGCAATTTTTTCTTCTTATCAGCGATATCAATCTTTGGTTGTAAACTTTCACCAAAACCAGGCATGTCAAAGAAGCGATTGAATAAGCTATCTGCTTCTTTTCTGAAACTTTCAATACTGTTTTCAGTATTACTTAAAGATGTTTTTGACTTTCTCCATGGTAAAATATCAAACATAGTAAACACCTCCTTTTAATAGTTTTGTTATAACTCATTGTTATATTGAGTTATTATTGTTTAATTAAAAGTTAATCACTATTTTTAATTCGTCAAGATGTTTTACTTATTAAATATCATATTTTTTTAATAATCGATTAGTTAACTCAATTCGTTTCCTCTTTAAATTTAATTTAATGCAGTTTTTTTTTTCGTCAAGAAAAAAAATGATCACTGAAAAAATGGAAGAAGATCCCGCATTTTATGAAAAATTTTCACAATTGATACAAAGAGCAATCGAAGATTTTAGAGCAAAACGAATTTCTGATCTGGATTACTTAGGAATGCTCGAAAAATAAATTCCTCATTTACTTATGTGCCAAGAACGTGTAGGGGCGAACCTTATGTTCGCCCATCGTACATAGGAACGAAAGCGTTATTAGTTCGAGGGCGAACATA
>Ga0272440_1001675_pt1 | contig 17934 bp, 18 predicted proteins | sample SSMMMBAug17_FD_192440 | JGI IMG/M metagenome (GOLD analysis project Ga0272440, IMG submission 192440) | Marine sediment archaeal communities from Little Sippewissett salt marsh, Falmouth, MA, United States - SSM-MMB-Aug17 | ecosystem: Environmental > Aquatic > Marine > Wetlands > Sediment ...
ATAAACTTTATCCACATGGTAGTTGGTTCGTAAATATGTAGCAACTGCTTTTGCTATTTGATAAGCCCGGTTATATCTTTGATAAATGTTCGTTTTTTTATCAGTTAAATGAAAAAAAGGATTATAATGTTTGAATTCATTTGGAGATAGCATTAAAGCAGTTTTTGACTGTTGATGAATTTGATTCATTGTTAGACCTTTTGATATTATTGATGAACAATGATGAAACATTCATTCTTTCATCATTCAATTTATCTTACTTTATTCCAGTAGCACCTAACCTCAAAAGCTGCAAAAGCGAAAAAATAATTCCTTTTGAAACGATGACACCCTTTTAGTAGATGAATATAACTAACCACTAGGAAAATTTTTTCAACCCTTTAAAACAATGTTAGAGATAATTGTATCACTATTCAAAATTTATCACAAGCCTTACTTACTTTTTTCTACATATTTTGTTGCCTTGCCAATGAGCAAGAATGAACTATAGGCGAATAACCATGATTACACTGAATAAGATGAAGAAGATGAAATTAAAGTGTCTTTATTTCATCTTATTCATCTTCATCTGCGTCATGGTTCAAAAAACTGTATGAACTTTTATTGAATGGGGAACTTATTTTCAGAACGTTCCTAGTGGGGAAGATCTTTTACGAACATTCCTTAGCAAGGATCAATACCTCTTTCCTTTTTTCTAAACCAATAATCACAAATCGTATGAAATTCCAGACGATGATACAGGTGAATGGCCGCATGATTATCCGATTTCACATGAAGCTGCGCATGCATGGCGCCATTTTTTTTAGCATGTTTACAAATTGCCCGAACCAAAAGGCTGGCATGTCCCTGTCTTAGATATCCATACTTTGTTCGGATATCAAATATTCCCAAATACTTACCCACCTGAATCCCCATCCCGCAGGAAACAGGGAGGTTATCAATCAATAAAACCATGGGATACGATTGAACGTTAATTGCGTGATAAAAAGTTTCATAAATTGAGGCTTGTTGTTGAGAATAATCAGCGATGGCCTGTCGATGTTCAAGCCAGGCATTGGATAACCTGATTACGCAGTTGTTTTTGGGCTTGATTAATATATTTTCGGTATATGCATCCAGATTCTTGGCCATCCATTTTGTTTGTATCGTTTTTTTATAACCTGAGGCGCTTAATAAAATATCCAGTTTCTTGTCATGGGGCATAATTTGAAAAAGATATTGATATCCATTTTGTTGATACATTGATGCACATTTCTTAATTTTTTCAGATGTTGTCAATTTTCCTTTTTTTAAAGGATATATACAGTTACAACGATAGGTATAAGGATTGAGAAATCGTAAAATCCATCCATCATATACAAGTGATTTTTTCGCTGGCCACATATGAATGGCTGACGTTCTTGGGTTAAGTGATTGTATTGGTAATTCACCTTGCTTATTCTTATTAATTCGGTGTATATTTTGCATAAATAAATATTATTTAACTATCTTTATTTATTTTAAGAAATGCTAGGAAATAAGATCCTCATTTCATAATTGTGCATTCAAGTTTGATCTTAGACCTTGAAAAAAATAAATCAGATGAATATAAAACATTTTTGTTTCCAATATTTTTATCTTTGTCAGTGTCATCGATGTTCAAAAAAAAGAATGAATAGGTATAAAATGATGAACTTATCCTGAGCGCATTCTATAAAGAGATCATTTTTCTTAGCCCAGAAGGGCCGTTATACAGGGCTTGAAATTTATTTTGATATTTCCCCAGGGCGTCGCCCTGGGCTGGTACGACCTTTCAGGGATAAGAAAAATGCCCCCTTTTTTAGAATGCGCCCATTTACCCATAGGATTTTCTTAAAAATCAATCGAGAGTAACCAAAATTGCAGGTCAAACCGAAACCAAGCCTATGAGTAAAACCAATGTAGGGGCGAACCTTATGTTTGCCCTCTGAACTAAAACCATAAGCGAACCGATGTCCTAAACCAATGCAGGTACTGATGTCCTCCTACATAGGTTTGATACCGGTTTTTGTTCAGAGGGCGAACATAAGGTTCGCCCCTACATTGGTTTTACTCATAGGCTTGATTTCGGTTTGACCTGCAATTTTGGTTACTCTCAAATCAATCAATGATCTGAAATCATCTGACAATTTGGAAGAATTTATAGGGTTTCATATTAAAAAGCAAGCAACGAATAAATCAGCGGTACAAAACCGCTCATTCAAATGAAAGGAGAACAAATATGGCTGAACATGACGATCAAAATGAAATTCCTTTATACAAAGGAGATTTTTTATTTTCAGAACAAGATGAAACGGATTTTGCATACTTGATAAAACGCGGCAAGATAACCTTATTTCGCGTGTTTGATGGAGATGAAGTATTAGAAAAAACGCTTCAATCCGGTGATTTGGTGGGTGCGGTTGAAATAATAAATAAGTGCCCCCGAATTTTTACAGCCCGGGCTGAAGAATTTACGACACTGGTGAAAATTAATCCAAATGTGCTCAAAGTAATTTATAAAGATAGTCTGCCAATTGTTAAAACGATGTTAACTCAGATGGCTTCAAGGATTCAGGAGTTGGAAAACAGTATCGTTCCCCTTAGAAAGAAAGGAAAACTCGCAGATCATTTTATTTCATCAAATACTGAACCTCCCCAAACAAGTTACAATTTTATGAAAAAGGAATTTCGAAAAGGGGAATACATCTACCAAAAGGGAGAGGATAGTAATTGTGCGTATCGAATAAGAAGTGGGTTTGTTCAGATCATTCCTGACGATGATCAGGAAGTTGAATCACTCCATGCTGGTGATCTGTTTGGCGAACAGGGAGTTATCGATGGGAGTGTACGTGATCATACTGCAAAAGCCAGTGGAGATATTTGCGAGTTGGAAAGAATTGATCGCATCACATTGAATAATATGATCAGTGATACACATCCGGTGATCAAAGGAATCATGGATAAAATTATGGATCGAATTCATGATATTGAACAAAAAGTGTCTCAATTTCGTATGTTTGACAATATCTTTTTGATTTTTACCACATTTTTATTTCGACAGGCCACAGAAAATGATGAATCTCTTCGAGAACCAGAACCTAAATATAACATTAAAGGGATGTCCTCCCAACGACGAAAAAAAATAGACAAAACCATTACACTTGGAGATATTACCCGACGCGTCAAGGACATTTTGCTTCAATTAAGAGCCATGCATTTAATTGATATTGATGAGCCTGATAATCCCAAATATAGAAACTCGACCAAAATTACTGTCAAAGATATTCGGCTTTTCTTAAAAAAGTCACAGCAGGCTTATGATAAATATCTAAAAGAAAACAAAAATAAAGTATAAAGATTTAAGGAATAGTTAACGATGCAAATTACTTGTCAGGAATGTCAGGGAAAATTTCGTATTGCTGACGAAAAAATACCTGAAAACAAATCAGTGAATATTTCTTGTCCGAAATGTAGAAAAAAAATTCGTGTTAAGGGAAAACAATCGGAACAAACAATGGACGCTCCTGCCAAACCTGGTGGAGAAGCATTACCTTTTGAGGTATTCGGCGGTCAAAAAACTGCAATGGTATGTTGTGGAGAGGACGAAACTGTGCAGTCTTTGCAAAAGCGTCTGACTGAGATGGGGTTTAAAACTGTTATCCCAAAAAATAGCGAAGATGCGATTAAAATGTCTCGTTTTCATCCTTTTGATATTGCTGTAATTGATGACACTTTTGATTCAGGCACAACAAGTATCTATGGGCATTTACAAACATTGCCAATGCTCTCCAGACGCAAATTGTTTGTTGCTTATATCTCCGATCAGTTTCGAACCAATGATTATATGGGTGCGTATTGTCAGAGCGTCAATCTGGTTGTGAGTAGAAAACAAATTCCAAAACTAAACACAATATTGACGCAAGCAATGAAAGAAAATGATATTTTTTATTCGGTGTATGATGAAACCATTCAAAAGTATGCCTAGGAAAATGGCATGTTATATTGAATGAATTCCGAGATCAGTTATCCATATTTTTTTATACATGATGGGATTTAAGCCCTCTGAATGATTTCAGCCACAAGCCTGTCAATCCCCACAGCAACATCTTTTATTCCTGGGCCCAGCATATAAGCAGGCGTTGAAATAATATTATTGATATCATCAATACAAATATCATCAACAGGGCATGGCGTGTGTTTTGATCCAGTTTTTTCTATTGCCAGAGCAGTCGCTGAATCATTACCAATAGTGACATTGACCTGATGCTGAGACAAGGCCTTTGCAACTGTCGCTGGAGCAATACATATTGCACCGATTGGTTTTTTACTGGCAATCATTTTATCCAAAATGCGCTGCACATCCGGATGCACTGATGCCTCAGGGCCTTTGACTGCAAAATCGCTAAGATGTTTAGCAGCGCCAACACCACCCGGTAAAATTAACGCATCAATGTCTTGGGGGTTTACATCTTTTGCATTTTGAATATTTCCGCGTGCAATTCTCGCAGACTCAGTCAGCACATTTCGTTGTTCTCCAGCAGGTTGTTTATTCGTATGATCAATAACATCAAACATTATGTCCGGCGCCATACAAATGGCCTGAGCCCCTTGTTGATCTATTGCCAATAGGGTGAGGGTGGCTTCATGTATTTCAGTGCCATCAAAGACGCCACAACCGGATAACATAACACCTATTTTTTTCATTTTTTCTCCTTAGGGGTGAAGGGGTCGCATCTGAATAATTAAAATGCGCCCCCCTTTCCTTTCGGACCTTTGCTTTTGGCTAAACCAACGTCCGCAATACAAAAGGTAAAATTCCCCCATTTCGATAATAATCCACTTCGACAGTAGAGTCTAATCGGGTAATAACTGAAAATGAGATATCAGGTTTGTCAGTTGAGCAAGCCACCACCCTTAATTCTTTTCCAGGGGTCAACCCTTGTTCAATACCTTTGATTGAAAAATGTTCTTCCCCGGTGAGTCCAAGCCTGTCACAACTATCATTGTTGGAGAATTGGAGCGGTAAAACCCCCATACCAACGAGGTTACTTCGATGAATTCGTTCAAAGCTTTCTGCAATAACTGCACGAATGCCTAGTAATGCTGTTCCCTTTGCAGCCCAATCTCTGGAACTGCCCGTACCATATTCTTTACCGGCCAGAACAATGAGAGGGGTTTTAGCGTCTTTATATTTCATGGCAGCTTCGAACATACTGTTTTTAGTTTTATCAGGAAAATAAATGGTATATCCCCCTTCCTGTCCAGAAATCAATTGATTTTGCAATCTAACATTTGCAAATGTTCCTCGCATCATTACTTCATGATTACCTCGTCGAGAGCCATAAGAGTTGAAATCCTTGCTTGCCACATCAATGGACTCAAAGTATTTCGCAGCCGGACTATCATCAGGAATAACACTTGCAGGAGAAATATGATCTGTTGTGACCGAATTGTCCAGTTTAACCAACACTCGGGCATCAATAATATCTTTTGGTTCTGAAATATCCAGAGACATATTTTCAAAAAATGGGGGTTCTTTGATATACGTTGATGGCTGCGACCAGTCATATAGTTCGCTTTGTGTGGAACTTAAGGATTGCCATGTTTCATCACCATCAAAAACATTATTGTATTCCTTTTTATACATGGAGGCTTTTGCCAGTGGTAATATTTCATTGATTTCTTCGCGAATAGGCCAGATATCAGAAAGCATGATTGGATTTCCATTGGTATCATGCCCCAAAGGATCTTTATTTAAATCAATATTGACTGTACCGGCAATTGCGTATGCGACAACCAGCATGGGAGATGTTAAGTAATTGGCCTTGGTAAAGGGAGAGATACGTCCTTCAAAGTTGCGATTTCCACTGATCACTGATGTCACAACCAGATCCTTTTCTTTGATTTCATTAATGATTTCATCAGACAATGGTCCACTATTACCAATACAGGTTGCACAACCATAAGCTGCCAGATGAAAATTTAATTGCTCCAAACTTTGCAACAGACCAGCGGCTTCAAGATAAGCGGTGACAACTTTTGAGCCTGGTGCCAGGCTGGTTTTTACCCTTTTAGAAACACTTAAGCCTTTTTCCACCGCTTTTTTCGCAAGCAATCCTGCTCCCATCAGAACATAAGGATTAGAGGTGTTGGTACAACTGGTGATTGATGCAATGACAACGTCGCCATCTTTTAATTCATTTTCTGATGCTGGTCTGGGATGAAAGGTTTGCTCGAAGTTATTTTTCATATCATCAAGGGCAATACATTCCTGTGGACGCCTGGGTCCAGCAAGACAACGTGAGACTGTAGACAGATCAATTTCGATAGTTTCAGAAAAAATGGGGGTTTCAGTTTGATGCGGATGAAACAAACCTTGCGCTTTATAATAGGTTTCAACCAGTTTGATCTGGTGTTCAGAGCGGCCGGTTAATCTCAAATAATCAATGGTAATGTCATCCACTGGAAAAAATCCCATGGTTGCGCCATATTCAGGAGCCATATTTGCAATTGTTGCACGATCAGCCAATGTGAGATGGGATAGTGCAGGCCCAAAAAATTCTACAAATTTACCCACCACCCCATGCTTTCTAAGAATACTGGTAATTGTTAAAACCAAATCGGAAGCACTACATATTTCTGGCAAGGTACCAATTAGTTTGACACCAACCACTTTGGGCATGAGCATATAATATGGACGTCCTAACATGACCGCCTCTGCCTCAATACCGCCAACGCCCCATCCCATGACCCCTATCCCATTGATCATGGTTGTATGAGAGTCTAAACCGACCAATGTGTCTGGAAATACTGTACGAATATTGTTTTTATCTTTGTGGTCAAAGACCACACGTGCCAGATATTCCAGATTCACTTGATGACAAATGCCGGTCGCAGGCGGAACGACCTTAAAGTTGTCAAAACTTTGCTGCCCCCAACGTAAAAAAGAATAACGCTCCCTGTTACGTTCATATTCTTTTTCGCGGTTAATTATGGAGGCATCTTTTGATGCATGGGCATCAATTTGAACAGAATGATCCACAATCAATTCAACAGGAATTTGTGGGTTAATTCTTTTTGGGTCTCCGCCCAAATTTTTGACTGCATTCCGCATGGCAGCCAGGTCAACAATTGCTGGAACACCAGTAAAATCTTGCATGAGAACCCGAGAAGGCATGAAAGGTATTTCACAATCAATATCCTCTTTTGATCCCCAATTGCACAATTTTTGGACATGTGAATCTGTTACAACCTTGCCATCATAATTACGAATCAAATTTTCCAGTAAAATACAAATACTTACCGGCAATTGACTCAAGCGGCAATGTCCCTCGTTTTCAAGCTGTTTCAAACTATAATAAGTCAGAGACTCGCCATCAAGCGATATCTGTTTTTGTGTACGCGTCTTCAATATTTCCTTAGCGGCCATTAATTGCAGCTCCTATAAATTATGGTAACGATTGCTGGTGGACAATATGGTCACACCTGCAAATCTAAAAAAGTTAAACTTCAATCATCTGTTCGGGTATCTTCAACCACAAATGGCGTGCATCGAACAGCAATACTTGATTTTTTTACCCAGATACGCGCCATGGTTATTGTTTCCCCCTCCAGGGTGACAACATTCGGTAATTCTTCAACATAAATAATATCTCTGGTTTTAAATTCAACGTAGAAAGTGTTGGGACTGTAAGGATCAGAGACCAGGATAATGCGTGAAGAATCATATGGATGTTTTTGGGGGGAGCCTGAAAAAGGAATGTGTGTTTTGGTGATGGTTTTGATATCTTTGGGCTTTTGAAAAGCTGTGATTTCCAATCTGCTGGATTTTTGAAGCGATTTCAAAGACATGACAATCTCTCCTTAATATGTTTCAAAGCATAATTTTTTCCGGAGGCCTTTTCTCCGGAACAAAAACATGTGGAATGGTTTTTTCATTCCATTCTTTTGACACATAAAGGTTACAATAACAACTCCCATATTCTTTGACATCTTCATCACGATAGGTACATGGACAAATAATGTCAGCATCATGGGATTTATCTCCGGATGCCAAACGACAAGGGCAAGCCATGTATCCATATCGCTCCTTGTTTACCAATAAATTATCAAGTAATTCATTGACACGATCTTGATCTGAATTGAAGAAATAACCTTTTGGTTCCTGTACCTTTTTTAGCATTTCATATAATTGTTTTGTATCCATTAGATTCCTAATGCCTCCTTGATTTCTAATTCTTTGTGGCCAACGATAATTTTTTCACCAATCACAACGGTTGGAAATGAACATCTTGGATTGATTTTTTTGATATCCTGAATCGTCGTTTTTCGTTCTTCGCCAGTCAATAAATCAACATCTGTAAATTGAAATTGAATATTGCATTCTTTTAAGAGTGATTTGGTTGATCTACAATGACTGCAAGTACTTAACGAGTATAATCTTACATTTTTTGACATTTTTGCTCCTTTTTTGTCTGACTCGGTCAGTCAGGTTTTAAATATGGCTTTTATCAGGCATATTCGGGGATATTATACGATATTTATTATTAAAAATTCGTCAAAGTGTTTTTATTTTATCTTACTTCGTCAGCATGGTTCAAAAAACAAAACGAACAATGATTAAGGAATGCTCGAAAAATAAATTCCTCATTTACTTATGTGCCAAGAACGTGTAGGGGCGAACCTTGTGTTCGCCCATCGTACATAGGAACGAAAGCGTTATTAGTTCGAGGGCGAACACAAGGTTCGCCCCTACATCGGGCTGGCACATAAGTAAGTGGGGAACTTATTTTTCGAGTTTTCCTAAATGAGAATTTAATTTGTTTATCAGTGTAATCCTGGCTAAGAAAGGGCACATTTCAAAAAAGGGGGCATTTTTTTTAGCCATGAAAGAGCGTAATATACCAGTTCAGGGCAACGATCTTGGTAACACATTACAATGATTTGAGCCCAACAAGGGCATCACATAAAATAAAAATATTAATGGGTAGTCCTTTTATGTGGTGCCCTTACAGGTCTAAAAACTCTTTTTTGATATTTACCCAGGGCGTTGCCCCATAGCCGTCAGGTTAAGGCAAAGTCGCTCTACTGCTCGTTCCCAGGCTCTGCCTGGGAACGTGTTCTTGGCGGCTCTGCCGCCTGTTCAGTTCGTAGGTGGCAGAGCCACCTCGGAAAACGTTCCCAGGCAGAGCCTGGGAACGAGCACCGGAGCGAGGTTGCGCTTAACCTGACGGCTATGGGCGTTGCCCTGGGCTGGTATACGCCGCCCTTTCAGGGCTAAAGAAAAATGCCCCCCTTTATTGAATGCGCCCTTTCAAAAACGTATCAACAAATAGAATAATGAGGAACTTAGTTTTAAAGCTTTCCTTAATCAATTTTTCAATGAATTATAGTTCATTGATTTTTTGAACCAAGCATTTTCTAATCGCTACATTATTGATGCATTCAATAGCAGATGAACAAGAATACTGGCAGCATAGCCCAGCGCAATAACAAATGTCCATTTTAAATGAGCACTAAAAGTATATATATCGCGTGCAGTTCCCATCAAAGCAACTCCGGCAGCAGAACCAATAGACAATAAGCTCCCGCCAACACCGGCTGTCAAGGTAACTAAAAGCCATTGTCCCAGTGACATATGGGGGTCCATTGTTAGTACTGCAAACATAACAGGAATATTATCCACTATTGCGGATAGAATACCCACCATCACATTGGCGAATGTGGGCCCCAATCCGGTATACATATAACTTGAAACCATTGCCAGATATCCAAACTGTGCCAGCCCACCAACGCAAAGGATCACACCATAGAAAAAAAGCAATGTATCCCATTCTGCGCGGGCGATACGTTTGAATAGATCAAACAATTCAACCACATTTTCTCCCTCACAAATACCCAGCGGGGAATCATATTGGCATGTACGTCGTTCCACAAGTTTGATATAGAAAGAAAAGAGTCCCAGATATCCCAAACCTAACATCATACCGCTGGCTGGGGGTAAATGAAGAAAATTGTGAAAAGAAACTGCTGTTACAATAGTTGCCAGGAACAGAACAATGATTCGTTTGGCCCCAAATTTCAATGAAATTTCTTCATCAAGCGGTTCTGGCTGCTCATCACTGATGGCAAAATGCATGATCCCTGCAGGAATGATCCAATTAAAAACTGAGGGAACAAAAATCATAAAAAATTGCGAGAATTCAACCTGTCCTTTTTGCCAGACCATCAAGGTGGTGATGTCACCAAATGGTGAAAACGCGCCTCCTGCATTGGCTGCAACAACGACATTGATACAGGCCAGTGCAATAAATTTATTGTTATCTCTTCCAATGGCCATAACGACAGCACCCATCAAAAGAGCGGTTGTCAGGTTGTCGGCAATTGGGGAGATAAAAAATGAAAGCAAACCAGTCACCCAGAACACCACACGCAATGAAAAACCTTGGGTAACAAGCCAGGCTCTCAGTGACTGAAAGACATTTCGTTCTTCCATTGAATTGATATAGGTCATCGCAACCAGTAAGAACAAAAACAACTCGGCATATTCAACAAAGTTATGCTTGATTGCGTGATGCGCATGCTCCATTTCCCCAATGGAAATGTATGCCAATGCCACGAGAATCCATATAACACCAGCTGCTAGCACAACAGGCTTACTTTTTCTCAGATGAATTTTTTCTTCAAAAATGACGACTGTATAAGCAACCAAAAATAGTCCAAGGGCTATATAACCATATATCGAATGGACAAACTCCATGTGAATCGATCGACTGCCTTCACTTGCTAAGGCCAAAGCAGGGACCAACAGAACGAATAACGCACTTAAAAATTTCAACATTCTTTACATCCTTCAAAAAAATTTGGATAAGCAAACAATTGCACTATCCGAAAAAGTTAAGGGTTTGGAATTGTACAATGACAATTCATTCGTTATTTATTTTTACGAAAGAACTTTTTTATACGTTTTCCTTCGATTTTGTTAATAAAGGATTGAATCAGTTCAAAATATAACGTTCCTGCCATCATCATGATATTATTATGGTCTGCATTGGGAACCATTTGAAACTGTTTGGATTTTGCGCCACAGTAGACCTGAAGGTTTTCAGCATCTTCTATGGGGATGATCAAATCATACTGCGCATGAATGATCAATGTGTGTTTCATAAAAAATGAGATTTTTTGCAGATTATTAAATCCATGTTGTTCCTGTATTCCCATTTGTGATGCAGGAATGCCCAGCCGTGTTAACAGTTTTACAGTGCTTGCAAAACCACTTTCAATGATCAGACCTCCGATATTATCACTAAATTTGGATGCTATCTCCAGGGCGGGGGCACTTCCCAGGGATCTTCCCATAATCACAACCGTCCCCGAATATGCGTTTTTCTTGAGCCAATCCAAAACATACTGAAATACTGTGGATGCATCTCTCAGCATGGCCGATGCAGTTGGATTGCCACTGCTTTTACCATATCCCCGATAATCTGATATCATAAAGTTGATACCATGTTTGTGATAGATTGGTGCCAAATCATCATAATCACTGACAATTTCGCCATTTCCATGAAAAAACAGAATATTGGGTGCATTTGCTTGATTCATATGAAATCGAACATTTACCTTCACATCCTGTTCAACCGGCACCATACAATCTATGGCCTCAAGTGGGTGAGGGGTCATATCCGGACGCGGATGAAACAAAAAGCGGGAAACATCAGGTTGATCCAATTTTGATAGGTCGTCTTGCATTTGACTGAATCCTTTAGATTGTTATAAGCCTTTTGGAATAGATCAAAATTTTCTTTACAATTCAAAGACTTAGTTATTCTTAATTACATTTTTTAATGATTCTTTTATTGACATATGCAAAGGAATACATATAAAAGAGCGATCCATATCATTAATATGGATTTCATTCAATGAAAATTAATAAATTTGATAATTTTCTTATACCATGATAAAATTGCAAACATTTAAATTGGGGCATTTTTTTTAGGAATGCCTGGATAATAAGTTCCTCATGATTCAATATTTGTGGATTCGTTTCTGAACCATGATTACACTGAATAAGATGAATCAGATGATTTTAAAGTGTCTTTATTTCATCTGATTCATCTTATTCAGTGTAATTATGGTTCAAAAAACTGAATGAACATTTTTTTTAATGGGGAACTTATTTTCAGAACGTTCCTTAGTCCGCTGAACGAGCGTAACATTCTCGCCCAGGACGTTCGTTATTTTATTATTGTTCAAAAAATAATGAGCCGTTTTAAATGGGGAGTTTATTTTCTGATTCTACGAAACAAAAAAAGATAAGGAAACAATAATGGCCACAATCAACGATATCGTATTGATTTACTTTGAAGATAATCCTGTTGCTTTTGCACGGATTGAGGATATTGTTGCAGACTACAAACCAGACTGGTATCATGTCACTTTGCTAATGCTTCAGCTACCATTGCAGACAGTGACCTGGATCTTGCGGGATGTTTATATTGAAGGTGAAACCTTTACAATGGGTGGTAAAAGGATGCGACTTGAAAAAGTAAAAGCACCGCCACCTCAAACGGCTCAAAATGGTGATGATGAAGCTAAGGTCGTACAGCAATCATCGGATAACAAAAAACGTTCTGAGATGAAAAGTCGCAAGAATAGCGCGGAAATGAAAAAATCAGACCAAAAATCAAGCCAAAAAGTCGTTTCATTGCAAGATCGAATGAAACGCTAGGGAATCGTTTTGTTATATGCCGCACTGTTGGAAAAATTGACTGAACCCATATGCCTGGATAAATCACATCGTGATTTTTTAAACCAGGTATTTGGAATAAAGTCCATAGATGAAATACAACAATTCTTATGTAATGATTCCCAGGATATCATGACCTTTTATGATTGGTTGTTCTTTCCGGATATGGCATTTCAAAAAAAGATTGAGTCCATTTTGTCCGGTAGAAATATATCGATATCTGCTCAATCGGACTTAATCAATCGTCTGGTCAAAAAAAATATTCAAACAAAAGTTCAATTGGATTCCAAAATATATCAAATGATACCTATTGGAATTATGATCATTGAACCCTTTGTTCGTCGGCTGAACCTAAATTGTTGTCTACCAGATAATTTTATAGAATTTCAGTTTCCTGACAATCAGCTAAAAAATTGTGTACTGGTCTATTTGCGGAATGCATCGATTGAGTGGACAGAATCTCGCTGTCGTTTTATTTGCAAAGTCATTCAGTCATTTTTAAATGATCAAGAAGCGTTGATAGAAATATTGCCCCGGATATTAATTTTTTGCGGACAATACCAAGATCAGTTTCATCTTGAGCTTACCAAAAGAAAACGACAGCTTTCCCAAAATTTGGAACGATTTAAAAATCATCAGGCATTGCAGGAAAAACATAGCTTTGAATTATTAATGTCTTCAGGTGTCCGCTCAGTTCACGTGGATGTTTATCAAAGCGAGGCTGAAATATCAATGATCGATAGCGTATTATTTAAGGTTTATGATGAAAACGATATGTTGTCGCTTCCCCTTCCTCATCATTCAATGTTTTGATAGAACAAAACAAGCTCTTTCTTTTTACTTCGGGTTAACAGAAGGTCATTATAGGTTTTAATCAGAAACATTCGAACATCATTATTGGTATGATCTTCAGTGACATTTTTTCGCAGTAAATCCATGGCCGCAACTTTCAAACCATTGTTTTCAAGATGGTAAGCCTGAATGAACAAATTCTCGCTCCCCAGTTGCTCAATACAATATTTAGAATAATCCATTTTTGCCTGTTCTTTTTCAGATATGACAACAATTTGATTGGTGGGGTCTGAACTTTTGAGTGGAACATCATTTTTGAATACAGTCACTTTATAGGCGTATTTTCCAGGCTTAATATTGTCTAACGTATACCGAACAATGTCGGTTTTCTGGGCGGGAATTTTATATGTTTTTTTATTGATATTTAATTGATAGTGATATTGAGAGCCAGTGTTGTCCCATACAATATCAGGGTATTTTTTGGAAATAACTATGTTTTTGGCTGTATTAAAGTCAATCTCAACATTTTGATGAGCGCTACGTTGAATGCTGGAATATCGTTGAACACGCCGGTATTTTCGACGAATCCCCTGCAAAAAGCCCCCATTGACCGGCCCCTGAGTCACTTTTCCTGAAACAACATGCAAGCCTGTATTTAATATTTGAATTTCAGAATTCTCCTTAACATTAATCAGTTTTGAATTCACCTGATCAATAAATCGACAGGTGCTTTTAGGGCCGGTCTTTAAGGTACTTCCTTTAAATAAAAACATGTTTCTATAGACTTTTTTCTGATGCTTTCCTCGAAACGAATGATACACTTCTCCTTGTGCCTGAATTAATAATCCCACAGGGCCATATGCCTCTGCACTGCAATAACCCCCCGTTATAAAGACGAAAATAACACAAAATGATCTTAAGTATTGCATAATAGCCCCCTTATACCAGGTAATTTCTTACTTATTCGTTTTGTTGAGAAGTTTCTTTTTTTGCCTTGGAAACCGGCTCTTTTATTGTTCCATAGATCGGTATCGTAATTTCTTTCTGTTTATCGCTATCTGTGACCAGGTGAATCCGGTCCCAATATCGGCCCTCAGTTTTTCTTTTATTTTCAACAGTTAAGGTAAACTGGCTTTTTTGTTTTTCCAATGAAAACTCAATATGTTGCCCATTATCAGCATAGGTGCGAACAATGTCAAATTTAAACTGAGGTTCTGGAACAATGGTATGTTTAACCGATATTTTTTCACCCAGAGTGCCATTTAGGGTAATGCGCTTGGGATACCGGGCAAAGGCGATCACTTTACCTGATAATTGGAGTACGATTTTTTCTTTCTTTGGATCATTGGTATAAACTGTCGCACTTTTTTTAACAGTTTTGCCTGCATACCCACTGGATCGAACTTTTATTTTTACTGTTCCCTCGCCACCGGCGGGGATGCTTCTTGTGTAAGAAGCTGCCGTGCACCCTCAGCCAGTTTTGACACGACTGATTTTTAAGGTTTCTGTGCCTGAATTTTTTATTACAAATTCGTGGGTAATGTCATTACCTTCTATCACAGGCGCTGATGTAAAACTGGCATTGGTTATAACAGCCACAGGACCTTTTTTTTCAGTATTCAGAGTGTCTTGTGCAAAAACATTGCTGAATAATACAGTGAGTGTCACTCCTAAAAAAAATAACAAACTTTTTCGTACCATGAAACGCTCCTTTCTAAATGCGACATTTCAATACCTGCCTGAAATTATAACATGATAATCATAAAACTGTCACTAATTGATACAGTATTTTGCATTTACAATTAAAATAGTATGGCAAGGTAAGAATGTCAATAAAAAAATTAAATTTATAAAATAAAAAAACACAAATAGTCATTCAACCATAAACATTTTTTAATCACTAAGGAAAGCTCTGAAAATAAGTTCCCCATTTATCATGTTTGACTGTTCAAGAATTACACATCAAGCATATAGGTTGCCAACAGTTCATTCTTTTTTTGAACCATGATTCCACTGAAGAATAGGACTAAGATGAAATAAAGACACTTTAAATCTATCTTATTCATATTCTTCAGTGGAATCATGGCCCGGAAACGAATCAACAAATATTGAATGATGAGGTACTTATTTCCGAGCATTCCTAACTTATGCTCGGAAAAACAAAGTTGGCCGATCATACAATAATGATTGACGCAATTTACAAAACCAATCCATTATCATGTCCGCTTTTTGAGAGTTTTAAAAAAAATTGGCTCAGCAATGTCAAGTAATTCAGTCATTGGTTCTGGACTTTCAAAATACCCTTTTTCATGTAGAAAGATATAGAATGCCTTTAAAGCGGGAATAAGACGTACATATTCATGCGGTTCTGCCATAACCTTACGTAAGACATAGTCAGAAAAAAAATCCTTCATATATATTGGTTGTACATCCTTTAGAAGGACGATGTCATTATGCATATATCGGTAAATATAATTAAGATAAATTTCAACCCAATATGGAAAGTCATGACAAAATTCACTCATGTTCTTATCGTTCAGCCATTTTTTGTATCTATCAGAACATGCTTCTTCCAAAGATAAATAATGGGCTTCCCAATCATCATATTCCACTTGATCAATTATGAACTGATCCATTTTAATGATTGCGTTGATCAGTGCTTTGTCTTTAGTATCTGCTGGAATAGAATCACCTGACAAATTGAGCTTCTTGTAATTAAAGGCAGTTATGGGCGCAGTCGCCTGTTTTTTCATGAACATTGTCATCGATGGTTTTTGCTGCTGCATTTCTGGCGGGAATAGATCTTTTTTTCTTTGAACCATTTTTTCTAAAAAATCACTGGCGTTTTTCAAATCCATTCCATACATTTTCGCTATAGAATTTTCAAGTTTTGTTTTCGCTTCTTCGCTCTTCTTTCCACCTTCCAACATTATGGTATAGTTCCAGGATGTTTGCACAATCTGAAATACTTTTTCGGCATCATTACCTTTCGACATCTCCATAAAGGGTTTTGCATATTCCATTATGGCTTGCGATAGAGATATTGGAATAAAATCATCAGGTGACTCTACTTGAGAAATGGGGGTATTGTTAAATAATTGTTGTATGCCAGGAATAATTGAAGTTTTCTTTTTTTGACTTGCGTGACCCCGCTTCAATTTCTTTTTCTGACGTTGTTGCTGAATTCTCTTAATTAAATTTTTGCCTTTATTTTTTTTTGCCATAACATTCATTTTCCTATGTTTTCAAGTTTAAAGAATTTTTCTGTAATAAATACAAAAATAGTTGATCAAACAAATGATATCCAAATTGATGCTGCTTAACCAAAACTGTCTGGGGTTAAGATATAGCGATCAAAAAAATCTTTCAATGAATCATATAAATCATCCCTTCTAACTCATTTTACTCAGTGGAATCAGGGTTCAAATAAAATTGAGTTATTGTTTTGTATCAATAATTTTGGTTGCACTCAATTAAAATATTACACGATCCGTCAATAGGAACAATAAATAACTCATATACATATCATCATTCATGCGAAGCAATCAATTATAAGTATTTTCTATAATTAAATTTTATCACATATATGAAACAAAAAATGTGCAATTTTCGGAATTGAATATTTTTATTTAAAGATTGTTTTTTTGTCATACTCAGCGAATACTTTGTTTATACTCGAAAACTTATGACCGCATACTTAGGAATGCTCGAAAAATAAAATCTCCATTCAAAATGATTGAATTAAACATTAAGGAAAGCTCTGAAAATATGTTCCCCCATTTAAAATTTGTTCATTTTCGTTTTTGAACCATGATTACACTGAAGCAGATGAATAAGATGAATTAAAAGTCAATACCTGGTGCTTAGAATGACCAGAGATTCTAAGGAATGCTCAAAAAATAAATTCCTTATTTTATGCTCATTTTCGTTTTTGAACCATGATTACACTGAAGAAGATGAAAAAGATGAATTAAAAGTGTTTTTATTCATCTTATTCATCTTCTTCAGTGTAATCATGGTTCAAAAACGAAAATAAGCAATTATTAAATGAGGAATTTATTTTTTAGGCTTTCCTAAAACTCATAAATGATATCAAACCACATAGTTCTACCCTTAAGGGGAAAGTCGCCCGGGTAGGTTTCTTCTTTGTTGATAATATGAGAAACTGACGTTGGAATGCGCATATCTTCATTAAGTACGTTATCAATTCCAAATCGAATTTTGGTTGATATCTTTGTTGCATGAATACGCATACTGGTATCCAATGGGGCGCATTTCAAAAAAGGGGGCAAAATTTTTCCTACACGTTATAATTGGAAAAGCTTTAATAATAAACTTTTGAAAGATTATTGTAGAATCCCTTAATTTTTGAAAAATGTGTTAATTGGATCGGT
>Ga0272440_1001676_pt1 | contig 17925 bp, 13 predicted proteins | sample SSMMMBAug17_FD_192440 | JGI IMG/M metagenome (GOLD analysis project Ga0272440, IMG submission 192440) | Marine sediment archaeal communities from Little Sippewissett salt marsh, Falmouth, MA, United States - SSM-MMB-Aug17 | ecosystem: Environmental > Aquatic > Marine > Wetlands > Sediment ...
CATACGCGCCCTCTTTTTTAGGTGTATACGAAAATGTTTTTCCAATAACTGGCTCGCCAATGGGGTTGCCATCGTTATAAACAGTCCATTCCATTACCACATCATCTTCAGTGCAAGTGGTTGAATAAACACCGCTCTGCGTGCCTGCAAGTACACGCGTTTTTGTTAAAGCTGAATTTTGTGCAAAGGCAATGTTAGTAACTGTCCAGGTTATGGGGTTGACATCATTTGAAGTCTGACAATTATTGTTGCTGTCACAGCCATATACCAAAAGCGTATGTGTTCCCAATGACAGGGGGGACAAAAATAATGGGTCTGAAATTGAGCGTTCAATGATGAAACCATTGTCCAATATATATTTGTATAGCGTTGCATCAGTTGATGTTGTTACAGAAATGGTTTCTGATTTATTGGTTGTGATTCTTGTTGGCATGTTTTTCAATTGAATTTCTGGGGCAATTGAATCCACTGTAAACGAAACTGATTCACTACAAGTGTTTTGCGCAGCATCAAAACCTATAATTTTCAATTGATGTGCCCCTTGTGAAAGACCTGACAAGTGAATCTCTGATGATTCAAGATCAAGAACAGTAGCTGTATCAAGTTGATATTGATATCCTGTATAACACAGATTGTTGATTGGAATTGTAAAACCTGCATTTCTTACAATTTCATCCACTTGAATAAATGAGGAACAATCAATAAAATTTATCCTTCCATTTTTAAAAATACCATCCGCATTTTGAACTGTAAACGTAACTGATCCAGGCGTTGACCTTGATTGGATTGTACAGGTAACCCTGTTTGGATTGCTGTTGTTTGTAATTGTTTGAACATCTTCTCCAATTGTGATTGTCAATGGTGATGCTAAATAATCACCAGTCAACAATAACGTTGCAGATTGATTCAGATTGATATTTTTTTCTGGTTCTGTAATTTGGGGGGCATTCGCATAGACGCTGGTTAATGTAAAAAAAATAAGTGCCATGCTTATACTTAAACGTTTGATAATTTGAATACTGTTCATAATGTAATTTTTCCTTTCTTGAAATCATAAATTAAATGATGTAAATTACATGAGTTTCAGATTGTATTCAAGCAAAAAATTTATTTAGGAGTAAAAATATGCCAAACAATAAAAAACTTAAAATTGCTGTAGTCTCCCCTAGGTATGGATTAGTGGGTGGAAGTGAACATTTCTCCATGGAGATTACTGAACGTCTTGCGTTAAATCCTGATTATTCAATCCATGTGTTTGCGAATAAATTTAAATCTTTTTCAGATCGTGTCACATTTCATAAATATCCTGTTGTTAAATTTCCTCGTTTTTTTCAACCCATCAGCACTGCATTTTTTATTCAGAAAATGATATCAAATCAAAACTTTGACATTATCCATAGTCACGAGAGAGTCTTTGAGACCGATATATATTCAATTCATGGCTTGCCTCACGAATACTGGATAAAAAAAATCAGAAAAAAAAAATGGTTGAGCCTTTTTGACCTTTCTACACATTGGATTGAAAAAAAAATGGTCAATCATTCCCGCTGCAAACATTTATTACCCGTGTCCAATTCCACCAAACAGATTTTTAGTGAATCCTTTCAATTATCTATGGACAATATGCAGGTTGTTCCGCCAGGTATTGATGTCAATAAGTATTTCGCATACGACCGCCTGCAATGTAGACATGAAATTCGTAATCAACTGGGGTTGAAACCATCTGATATCATTATATTATTTGTTGGCATGAACTTTGAAATCAAAGGTTTATCCCAATTAATGAAAGCCATATCAAAAACATATCAAAAATCACCCAATCATTCCTTAAAACTCATTGTTGTTGGAAAAGGGAATTATAATTATTATAAATCGCTGGCATCTCAATTAAACATACAAAATCACATAATTTTTACTGGTGTTATTTATGAAGAAATTGAAAAATATTATCTGGCATCAGACATATTCTCAATGTTATCCGAGTTTGATACTTTTGGTATGACAGTTTTAGAGGCAATGGCTGCAAGTATTCCTGTTATAGTTAGCAACAATGTAGGTGCTAAAGATATTGTCAGGCATGGCAAAAATGGATTTATCGTTGAAGCGCACGATATAGATAAAATCTGTTCATACATAGTTGATTTATTGAACGATAATAATCGAAATGAATTGTCAAATGCTGCATATCAAACGGCTCTGGCATATACCTGGGACAAAACGACTGAATATATTCGAACAATTTACGAAACTTATCGATAATGGCTTGAAACAGATTATGGAATGCTTTTTTATCATTAAAAAAAAATAAGGTCGTGTAGAGACGTAGAATATTACGTCTCTACAGTACATTTTTTAATGATATTCATGGGTGCCCAGTTTAACAGTTTTACCTGTTTTCTTTTCAATAAACTGTGCCATTTCTTCTGCTGTGGCATAAGGGCAGGATGGTTTCGCATTGACCATACATGAACTTAAATAAATTTCGTCTGGATCAATGCCAGTATTTTTAATTGCACACCCCACATTTGACGCTGTTGAACGTCCGGGACATTCACATTTGACAAACGCAATAACCTGCGATTCCTCAGTTATTTTGCCATCTCCAAGAGCTGCTGCTTTCAAACATCGCCATTCACCAGGACATCCATAGCCGCTGTCCATATAGGCACCACAGCCAATAATCATAATTTTTTTCATAAGACCTCCTAAATTTTTATAGAACATATTGAACAGGTGTAACCTTCACAAAACGCAAAAAGGATTAGCTTTGATGTACAAATATGCTAAAACCAATGAAAAACAAAAGTGGTATAAATGCGCTCAGCGTTTAGTGTCAGGTTGACACAAATATTGTAATTCTAATTATATCGCTAATATTCAACCTTTTAGCTGGCACTAATTTTGCGAAACGTGATAAATGCCAAGTACTTCGAGCGTTAACCCAATACATAAGTGTTATAACCAAAATGGCCGGAATTTAAATTATCACCCACCATTTTTTGAACCAGGATTACGCTGAAGAAGATGAATAAGATGATTTTAAAGTGTTTTTTTCATCTTATTCATCTTCTTCAGCGTAATCCTGGTTCAAAAAGGATGGGCAAATTTTATTTCACAGTCAATTTTGGTTACACTCAATTCTTTTAATTATGTCGAATAATGTTCTCGCTAACTGAATAAATTTGTGACAGAAAAACCGAATGAATTAAAATCTCGCATTCATTACGTTTGTAGCCAACTGATTTTTAAATACCAAATCAGTTACAGGGAATGCTGCAATTTCCAATTTTGATAAATCAATTCGCCTTGCTGCGTCCTCAATTTCAATTCCTATTACATTTTGGTTTGCATCAAAGTCTAGCACTATACCAGATGAAACTTCCTCAGATTCAGTGCTTACTTGCTTAATCAATTCGATATAAAGCATGTCGTTTTCTGGATAATATTTAAATATCATTTTTATTCCTTTTTACTCAAAACGGCGATCAGGAAAGGCATTATGAATTGTTTGTTTGTCCGGTTCAGTTATTACCCGTAAATATTTTCCTATTTCCTTAATAAATGCCCAGTAGCGAATTCGTCCATTGTCCTGTATTTGAGTTCGAACAGGATGATTTATGACATACTCAAGCCACTCTTGTTTCAGATAAGGTCTCCGAGCCATTACACTGTTTTGAAAATAACCTGTTGTTTTCATGAGTAGAATACTTCTTATTTAATTAAATTAACCTGTTGTGAAAATACTGCGATTAACCCTTTAAATTTATACTATTTATACTATTTATACATTTAATGTAAAATTACACGGTCTGAACATATATTTAGAACGACTTAATTTTGATCTTGAGTTTTTCTGACCATAACACTGAATGGTTCTTCTTCATTAACTCTAAAAAAGTTATAGCAACCATTCGCATCTAAAGGTACACTTTGTGATATATGAACTGACTGCATTAAGGTTGCCTTTCCAGTTTGAATTGGATTGTTTTTTAATTTTATACAATAAACTTTGGTCAAGAATGAAATACAATATTTAGTATATACTCATAATCATGATAATGTCAAGGCATTTTTATTAATAAATATTAATATCAAACGTCTTGATTTGCAATAGACTTAAATTCATGCTAAGTAATGCTCTGAAAATAAGTTGAGTGTAACCAAAATAGCCGGTGAATACAATTTGTTCATCATTTTTTTGAACCAGGATTACACAGAAGAAGATGAATAAGATGATTAAAATACAGTGTTTATTTCATCTTATTCATCTTATTCATCTTTTTCAGCGTAATCCTGGTTCAAAAAATGGTGAGTGATATATAATTTAATTTCCGGCCATTTTGGTTACACTCAAATAAGTTCCCCATTTAATATATTGAATTCCTATTTTTGAACCTGGATTACGCTGAAGAAATGAGGAACTTATTTTCAGGCTGTTCCTAAGGGAAATCTCTAATAACGATTTGAGTCCTTAAAACCATAGAGGTAAATATGTCCAGTCAAGAGAAGAAAAAACCTTCCATCTTAATTGTTGATGACAACTTTATTAGTTTAAATATGCTGTTGGAGTTTCTCAATCAACATGGATTTAAGACATTAATCGCCCAGGATGGCGAAACAGCTATTCGTCGTGCAGAAATTGGGTGCCCTGATCTGATCTTGCTGGATATCCTGATGACTGGCATGGATGGATTTGAAACCTGTCAACAGCTTAAAAATATTGAAAAAACTAGAGATATACCTGTCGTTTTCTTAACTGCTTTAACTGATACAGTGAATCAAATGAAAGGTTATGAGGTTGGCGGTGTTGATTATATCACAAAGCCTTTTGAGCCTAAGCAAGTGCTTTCATGTATCAAAAAGCAAATTAATATCAAAAAACAAAAGGATGAACTGACTGAACTGACACCATCCATTGCAGAAGATACTGACGCGCGGGAAAGATTTTTTTCGATTATTGTCCATAAAATGTCAAAAGCGTTCAATCAGTTGCATGATCTTTCAGTCTTTTTTGCGGATGCCATAAACCAGCTTCAGAAAGATGAAATTTCTGTGTTTGATCGTCATATTTTTGGGTCTGCCCGCAATACAAACACGATTTTGGAAAATATTCTGGATTGGGGACGTATCCAACAAGACGCATGGAAAGCCCAGCCTGAAAAAGTCGATTTGTATGGTATTGTTTTGGCTGTTTTGTATGCGTATCAAAAATTGGCCAAAACAAAGAATATGCAGATTTGCCATACTATACAACCCGAACTGTTTGTTCAATCCGACCCGCAAATGACATATCGCATTCTTGCCAACCTGATTGTTCTGACATTGGCCTATCCCGCTTCAACCACGATAACAGTTTCTGCTGAAAAGAAAGCAGCGCAAGTCTATTTATTTATAAAATATACAGTACTACAACACCGCATTATTGACACGCTCGCTGATTCCAACAATCTTCTTGAGTCTGTCAAAAGTGGAGAGGCCCTGCCAATTCAATTAATTTTAGCCTTATCCCAAAAAATGCTTGTTTTGAACAAGGGATCACTGTGCATGAAACCTGATGATAACAACAATTCTTTCTTCGTTATGGTTTTGCCTTGTGATAGCCAGGAGAATTAATTTTAATTATGATTCGGTTTGAAAACATTTCTAAAAGCTATGGTAAGCAGCAATTGTTCGATCAGGTCAGCTTTAAAATCAATGCCAAAGAACGTGTGGGGCTTGTCGGACGAAATGGTCATGGCAAAACCACCATGTTGCGCATGATTACCAACAAAACCCAACCAGATAGCGGTCAGGTTGTTATTCCCAAAAATTATCGCCTGGGATATGTGGAACAGCATATTGCATTTAAGGAAGATACAGTATTGAGCGAGGGCATGCGCGGATTGCCTGCCCAGGAAAGTGACCATTACTGGAAGGTAGAAAAAGTGTTGTCAGGCTTGGGTTTTTCCCAAACAGATATGAACCGGCATCCAAATGAATTCTCAGGCGGTTTTCAGGTACGTTTGAATCTGGCAAAAGTCTTGGTGTCTGAGCCTGATTTACTGCTTCTGGATGAACCTACAAATTATCTCGATATTACTTCCATCCGATGGATTGAACAATTTTTGAACCAGTGGCCGAGAGAGTTAATGATCATTACGCATGATCGCAGTTTTATGGATCGCGTTATTACACATGTTCTGGCGATTCATCGGAAAGGCATTCGAAAAATCCAAGGCAATACAGACAAACTGTATGCTCAGATTGCTCAGGATGAAGAAATTTACGAAAAAACACGCCTTAATGATGAACGAAAACAAAAAGAACTGGAACAATTTATTACGCGATTTCGTGCAAAAGCCAGACTTGCCAATTTGGTTCAATCTCGTGTAAAAACATTGGCAAAGATGGAAAAAAAAGAAAAACTGGAATCTATTAAAGATTTGGATTTTAAGTTCAGGTATCAACCTGTGTCTTCAAAATATGTAATGCATATTGACAATATATCTTTTTCATACACTTCACAGCCGATGATTCAAGATTTGACATTGCATATCCAAAAAAGGGATCGTATTTGTATTGTTGGCCCCAATGGTAAAGGAAAAACAACGCTTCTCAAACTTCTGGCCCAGTATCTGACTCCTCATGCAGGCACAATTGATTATCATCCCAAAACCCTGCTAAAATACTATGAACAAACCAATGTTCAAACGCTTTTGGATTCTCGCACTGTTGAAGAAGAAATTATGGTTGAATCTGTGGATCATGATCGACAGCAGGTCAGAAATATTTGTGGTGCAATGATGTTTGAAGGTGATGACGCACTTAAAAAAATTTCAGTCTTGTCTGGTGGTGAAAAAGCACGCGTGCTTTTAGGCAAAATATTAATCTCCCCTGCAAATTTGCTTCTTTTGGATGAACCCACCAATCATCTGGATATGACATCTTGTGATGCCTTATTAAACGCCATTGATCAATTCGATGGTGCTGTTATTATGGTCACACATAATGAATTATTTCTCAATGCCATTTCCAGACGACTGGTTGTTTTCCAGGATGAATGCCCATACATGTTTGAAGGTTCGTATTCGTCATTTTTAGCAAAAAAAGGATGGCACAATGAATCCTCCTGGATCGCCAATGAGAAAGAATTTCCAGATTCAAAAAAACAAGATCGAAAAATGACTAAAAAACGCCGTGCTGAGTTCATTCAAAAACGTTCACGTGAAATTTCCCCAATAAAAAAGAGAATTACGCAGATTGAAGATCAAATTACGCAATTAGAAAAAGATCTGGCGCAATTTACCACGCAAATGCAGGCTGCAAGCGAGTCTGCTGAGAGTAAACGCATTGTCCAACTGGGACAGGATATTCATAACACTCAGAAAATAATTGACAGTTTGTTTGACGAACTTGAAGAAAAAACGATGCGTCTTGAAACCCTTGAAAAATCGTTTGATAGGGAATAGCCAAATTATGCTTTGTTCTGGTCCAACCACTGATAGAACAATTTGACACAATCAGGACATAATTGTGTGCCAGATATGTCATCAATGATACTCAAAGCCTTTTCCAGAGGCATACCTTCTCGGTAGGGTCGATCACTGGTCAATGCGTGAAATGTATCTGCCACTGCTGTGACTCTCGCCCATTCAGGTATTTGCAAACCTTTCAGGCCATGCGGGTAACCTTTGCCATCAATACGTTCATGGTGGGATAATACGATAGGAATAATATCACTTAATCCAGGAATTGTTTTCAATATTGTTTCACCAATTTCCGGGTGCTTTTTAATTTGATTGAACTCTTCATTGGTTAATTTTCCAGGCTTGAGCAAAACATTATCACGAATACCAATTTTGCCAATATCATGAAGTCGGCCCCCAATTGTTGCCCTGTCAACTTCAGATTCACTTGCACCAGTCAATTCTACCATACCGGAAACCATTCGCGCAACATCTTCAGAATGACCTCGCGTGTAGGCATCACGGGCTTCAAGCGCTGTGACCAGACCAGTAATACTTGCAATCGTTTGTTTACGCTCGGATTCGAACTTTTCTCGTTCTTTTTGCAATAACATGAAATGATCAGAAAGAATTTTTTCAATGAGAATAACCAGTTGATCCAGAATAAATGGTTTGACAATATAAGCGGCTGCACCATGCTGCATAATTCTTTTCATATGGCTTCGATCACTGTTGGTACTCATGACAACAAAAGGAATATTGGCAAGATGTTCATCCGCATTCACAGCTCTGCAAAATTCAAACCCATTCATTTCAGGCATATCTATATCACTAAGTATCAGGTCTGGATTATTATCTCTGGCGCATTCCAGCCCTAACCTTCCATTTTCTGCAGTTAACACCTGGAATCCCATCTGTGACAATCCACTGCCAACAATGCGTCTTATGGATGAAGAATCATCCACAACCTCAATGGTTCGGGCATGACGAAATATTGATTGTTCAATCGTTTCTTTTACAAGCGTCAACAAATGCGTTTGAATTTCCTGCTTTGATAAATATCCTGACACCCCCGCATCAAACCCGCGACTCATGTCTTCATCAGAAATCAAATCACTCACCATCAATATTGGAATGGTTTGTGTTCGTTTATGCTTTTTTAAATGTTTGCACAATGAAACACCATCAAGTTCGGGTAAATCAATATCAGTGATATACAGATCAAATGGTCTGGAAAGAGCAACCTCCAGCCCTTTTTTACCATCAGAGGCTTCTTGAATGTTTGCATTTAATGCGTTCAATGCCTTTTTGGTCATCATTCTGACTGTTGAACTGCCATCAATAATTAATATTTCATGCGGTGGGTTCATATTCTGGAATTACCTGAATTTTTGAATAACCTCGTTATTCGTTTTTAGGTTTGCTTTTTTAAGTCATATTTTTAAAAAATGTTTTGAGTGTAACCAAAATGGCTGGTGAATACAATTTGCTCATTAATTTTTTGAACCAGGATTACACAGAAGAAGATGAATAAGATAATTAAAATAAAGTGTTTATTTCATCTTATTCATCTTCTTCAGCGTAATCCTGGTTCAAAAAATGGCAAGTGATAATTTAAATTCCGGCCATTTTGGTTACACTCAAATGTTTTTTGTTGTATCATTACAATATTTGAGCAATAATCATGCCATCAATTGAAATGTCAAATTTTCAACATTTTTGGATTTTTTTGAGTTTGGACATCAAATGGGATGAAATTTGCATTAAAAAGTTCAAAAAATCCAACTGTATGTATTTCATACTAATCTTGACTGACTGCTTATTAAAAAGTTATTTATCATACTGAAGACATTTGTATTGTCAAGAATTAAAATGTAAAATCGAATTAAACCCATAATTTATGGATAAGAATTAAAAATGATAAAAGTACTGATAGCAGATGATCGACCGACAACCCGATATATGCTTAAAAAAAACATTCGTGATTGGGGCTACGAAGTTGTTGAGGCAATTGATGGTGATCAGGCATGGACGATTCTTCAAACAAAGCCATATCCTCGAATCGCTATATTGGATTGGATGATGCCGGGTCTTGATGGCGTTGAAATTTGTAAAAAATTACAAAATTCTAAGTCAATGCCCCTCATTTACACGATATTGCTTACAAGCAAAAAAGAACGTGAGGATCTGGTGTATGCACTGGAAAGTGGTGCGCATAATTTTCAATCCAAACCTTTTTCTCCAGTTGAATTGCGTAGCCATCTCAACGTGGCAAAGCGTCTTGTTGAATCTGATGATCAACTTAAAAAATATGCCGCTCAAATGGAACAGATTGCAGAGATTCGCGCCAAACAACTCATACATGCCGATCGTCTGGCAACTCTGGGGACATTGGCAGCAGGCATTACACATGAAATATCCAGCCCGATTACATACGTATCAGCCAATACAGAATCAGCAGCTAATCATTGGCGAAAAGTGCGACATTATATTCAAACTCATCTTAAGGATAGCAATGAAAAAATTGCGAGTAGTATCGAAAAAATCGACAGGTCGCTGGAGCGCATTTCAAGCGGTACTTTTCGAATCATCAAAATTGTTCGGGGGATCAGTTCTTTTTCGAGAAAAGAACACGCGCAAAAAGAAAAAATTAATATTCATGACTGTATCAATCTGGCGCTTCAATTATGTCAAAATCAACTCAAATATAATATCCAGGTACAAATAAATTTTGTATCTGAAATTCCAATGATTTTAGGGAATCAACATGAAATAGAACAGGTTTTTGTTAATCTTATTGCAAATGCTGCCCATGCAATGAGTCATAAATCATCCGGGCAACTCGTCATATCATCTCAGGTGAATGATAATGATATTATTGTAAACATTAAAGACAATGGCATTGGCATGTCTGATGATGTTCTGGAAAGCATATGGGATCCATTTTTTACAACAAAACCTGAAGAAAAAGGGACTGGACTGGGTTTATCTATATGCAAAGAAATTATTGCCCGACATGATGGCCACATTAGGGCTGAGAGCGTTCCTGAGGAAGGCTCGTGTTTTATAATATCATTACCCATTTATAATGATAAAAAATAATAATTGGAGATTTAGACATGACAATATTTGATTGGAAAGCAACTGATAGTAAGGGAAAAGTTCAAACAGGTGAACATGAGGCAGAAAATGAAGCTGCTGTCCGCATGCATCTTCAGCGCATGCGATTAACACCTGTCAAAATAAAAAAACAGCCCAAAGATTTGCTTCCGCCCAAAGTAACAAATGATGATATTATCATATTTGCCAGGCAATTCTCAACCATGATTGATGCCGGTTTACCCCTTGTTCAGTGTTTGGAAATTCTTTATTCCCAGTCAGATAACTCCACATTCAAGCGAATGTTAAAAAAAGTTAAAGATAGTGTAGAAGGTGGATCGACTTTAGCCGATGCCCTTCGGGAGTTTCCAGACACATTTGATGAATTATTTGTCAACATGATTGAAGCCGGTGAATCGGGTGGTATTTTGGATACAATTCTCAATCGACTGTCCGGTTATCTTGAAAAAGCGGCAAAACTGAAAGCCAAGATTAAAGGGGCAATGATGTATCCAATCATTGTTTTGGGCATTTCAGCGGTTGTTATTGGTGTTATTCTTGTATTTGTTATTCCTGTATTTGAAGATATGTTTGCTGGATTTGGAAAAGCCCTCCCACTTCCCACACAAATTGTTGTCAATTTAAGTAATTTTGCTGTCAATAACATTCTTTATATTATTCTTGGAATTATTGGTGTTGTTTATGGGTATCGACGCTTTTACAAAACTGATTTTGGCAATCGTTTTATGGACAATTTATTTTTGAAACTTCCTGTTTTTGGTATGTTGATACGCAAAGTTGCTGTCGCCAAATTTACGAGAACGTTATCCACCATGCTTGGAAGTGGTGTCTCCATTCTTGATGCACTTGAGATTGTTGCGAAAACTGCTGGAAATAAAACAATAGAACGCGCTATTTATAAAGTACGTTCAAGTATCGAAGAAGGCTCTTCCATGGTAGATCCTTTATCAGAAACAGGTGTTTTTCCATCAATGGTGGTACAAATGATCGGCGTTGGTGAATCCACAGGCGCACTGGATTCCATGCTCGAAAAAATTGCAAATTTCTATGATGATGAAGTTGATCAAGCTGTGGATAATATGACAACCATGATTGAGCCTTTAATGATTGCATTTCTGGGGATTACCATTGGCGGCCTGGTTGTTGCAATGTACCTTCCTGTATTTCAGATGGCAGGGTCTATTGAATAAAATCAAACGAATAACTTATGTGGCATAAATGTTGCTAATTTAGTTGTTGTTATTTTGTTGTAGATTCAATCAACTGCATGCATGGAAATGCAGAACATCGTTTCTTCACATGAAAGGCAGCCAGGTGCACAAGGCATATGCAATTCTGGTATGATTAATAATGTCAATGGAAAGAAGAGGAGATATGCTTTTTTTTTACCTTTTCATTGACACTTATTTCATCAATGAATCATTCATATGAAATTCTGATGCGTAAGCGTTAGAGGTGCAGTTGATTCGCCTTATCATTATCGCCTGAACCGAAATATTCAAAATAAATCGTTATGAATACGTTTTGCCATGCTGCTATTTAATATAGACGTTTCGTAAAAAAATTGAAAAAAAATAGACTTTACAAAATACTTTTTGAAACTTGAAGCCATTCGTTTTTTTTATCGAAACAATTAATACTGCATTCCCACGCATATAGTTGATTGTCAAAGAAATTAGAAAATAGCCCGAATTTAAGGTTATATGAGTTCCATCACCAAACACATATTTAAAACTTGAGGCATTTATTTATCAATTTTAATTCAAACCTCGTAAGGAGGAAATATGATATTTTTTTTAGAAATTTTCGGGCTATTTTCTAAAAACAAATCAATGACCTGTCTATATATATAGACACGAAATTTTTCAGATTCTTACATTAAAAATGATAGCAAAATAAAAAAAAATTTAATTATCTGATATTTATATTAAATCGAACCATAATATTTTACACGAAACTGGAGGTTACACATGCATATTGTGATCGCTTTTATCATTGGGATGAGTCTTTTTTCCGGATTTTTTCCAATTCAACCAAAGCCGGAAAATGAATTGGTGTTGCCCATAGATGGGACGACGAATGTAAAAATCAGGCACAATATCAAGCCTTTGAGTGATTTTCAAAACGATCGTTTGGTTAAGCAGGCTTATGACTATAGTTGTGGGTCATCGGCTTTGGCCTCACTTTTGAAATTCCATTTTGGTGAAAATCTGACTGAAAAGCAGGTGATACAAGGCATGCTGCATTATGGAGATATTGAAAAAATTCAACGAAGGCGCGCTTTTTCACTGTTAGATATGAAAAAATTTGTCAATAAGTTAGGTTACAGAGGCGTTGGCTATAAAGCCAAAATTGAAGATTTAATTGATCTGGAAAGCCCAGGTATCATTCCTATTAAAATATTTAATTATCGTCATTTTACTGTATTAAAGGGAATTCATAAAGGGCATATATTTTTGGTGGACCCCTGGCGAGGTCATTCCAGCTATTCATTGAGCCAATTTCAACAGATGTGGTATAATAATGTTATCTTTATTGTTTACCCGCCCAAAGGCAAGCCTGCACTCAATGCACTTGTTTTGAAAGAGGAAGATCTTAGATACATAGATGAAGACGCCAGTTATGCATTACTAAAAACCATTAAATCACAAATACCAGACAGCCGGAAACAATTCGATATTTTTTATGATGTTCCTGGAGAACATCAAATCTATAAAAACTGATATGATTATCTATCAATTGCGGACAAACATTTTGCTTATTATACAAATTTGCAGAAAGAATAATTATATCAATTAATTACAATGAACATTGTTCATAGATACCAGGAGAGGAAAAATATGAGAAACGTTTTTGCTACCTTATTTATTTGTATCTTACTATTGGTTAGCATTTCAACGAATGCAGAGGAAGTAACAGATGAAAAACAAGATACGCCGACTCAGGGACTCACTGATGTTCAGAATGATAATTTCGGTATGGACAATCAGAACGTCAAACCTGATGTCAATATGCTTTATGATCAGCTAAAAACACTTCAAGATGAAGTGAAAAGGCTTAAGGAAGAAGCTGAGGTGCGAAAAAGTTTGGAAATGACCCAGGAAGAAAAGACAGAGACAGAAAAAGAAATATTATCCGCAGCAGGTAGGCAGTATACGCTGCTCAGAAAGGGACTTCTATCGGTAGAAGATAATGTGAGATATTTATTTAATTCTACAGATATTATTGAAGAAAGTGGGCTGGTGGAACATCAAAGCAATCATTCTATAGAAAACCTTCTATCATTAGAATATGCGCTATTAGATAATCTGACAGTTAACATGACAATCCCCTTGATTTATAAGAATGATAAAAATGGAACCACAGAATCTTTGAGTGTAACTGACATTGGCGATGTTTCAGTAGGCGGCCAGTGGCAGCCATTTAAAGTGGGCGGGGATTGGCCATCACCCATTTTTTACAGCAATATTATTTTCCCATCAGGTCGAAGTCCATTTAAGATTGTTCAGGATGAAGATTTATCAACAGGTAATGGATTCTATTCACTCAATGCGGGGATGTCAGTGAATAAATCCTTAGATCCCATTGTTGCATTTGCAAATTGCAGTGTCGGTTACAATCATACAGCAAGAAAACTGAATAAGCGCTTTTCAGGTTTAATTTTAGAAAAGGTTGAGCCAGGAAACACAATGGGAATCAGTACTGGAATTGGATATGCATTTTCATATCAGGTCTCCATGTATATGAGTTTTCAATATTCCTATCAATTCAGCTCTCGTTACTATTGGAAAAATAGAGATCGCACCAGCAGTGGCAGTTCGGTTAATGCAATGTTCAATATGGGCACACGATGGAATCTATCACCAGAACGTTCTGTAACGACGCAATTGGGAATCGGACTGACAAATACAAGCAACGATTTTGTTATTTCTGTCCGGATTCCATTTGAATTTGAAATTTTTTCAAACAATGAAAAAATATAATTATAATGGGAAGGTACAATGTCAAGGATTTATATTATTTCTTATGTACTAATGTCATTTGTTATATTTGATTCTATAAATTGTCATGCAACATTTGTTGAACAAATATTGGGTAACACCAAAACAATATCTTTGGCCAATACATGCACGGCAGATCCACCCGGACATATGTCTGTCCATTACAATCCAGCAGGCTTGAGTAAATTACGTGATGGCAAATATTTCAGTCAGGGATTTGCTGTAGCATATATCCAAAGAACCTATAAATTTACACCAGATCCTGATTTTCAACTCATGAATGAGTTTACCGCAGTTGATGATGATCCGCTGTCCAATACAACAGGAAAGGTAAAAAATGGCCGGATATTTATGCCTGGAATTGGCCCTGTGGACTTACCTGTATTGGCGGCGCCTGTGCCTTTGGGGATTTCGTATCGAGAACCTGGATCCCCCTGGACATTTGCCACAGCAGTTTATGCACCCTACGCTGGCGGGCTTTCCCACGATGATGACGATCCTGCCCGATTTCAAGGTAAAAGTGTGTATTTGCAACATATTATTCTGGCATCCCCTACAGTCAGCTATCGATTTAATAAACAGTTTTCAGTGGGGCTTTCAGTTGGTTTTGGCATGACAGCAATGGGACTTCAAACCGATGCACGCGCACCCAATGAACTTGTTGCCATGACAAAGGTAATTGCCGATGCCACCGAAGGTTTTGAAGACTCTTTCAATATGCTTGATTTATTTCCCATGTTTGGTGGTGGAATTGGGCCATTTGAACAGGTTGCCAGTTCTGAATTGACAATGCGTGATAGTTTCACCCCCCATTTCAATCTGGGCGTACTTTGGGAACCCAAAGACTGGCTGACATTCGGCGCGGTTTATCAAAGTCCAACCAAACTTAATCTCGAAGGCCGGTATAAATTTACCTATTCAGAACAATTCAAAAAAGTATCAGAGTGGCTGGGTGGCTCCGCGCTTGTTGAAGCGTTTGCAATGATTTTTGACATTGGTACTGATACGCTTGAGGATGAAACCGGTCGTGTTGTGATGGAAAATTTTCAATTTCCCCAGCGTGTTCAACTGGGCGTGATGTTAAAACCTACGCGAAGACTCAAACTATTATGCGATCTTCACTGGGCAGATTGGTCTACAACACAGAAATTTGTTATGCAATTTGATCAAAAATTACAGGCATTAAGATTATTAAAATTATTGGGTTACACTGGCGGCGGGTCGCGACTGGAGTATGTCAAAAATTTCAATGATACATGGCATTACAGCGTTGGGATTGAATATCTTTTGATGGACTGGCTTGAGTTACGTGCAGGTTATGAAGATCGTCAGACGTGTGGCCATGATAATTTATTTGATCTGATGTCTTTACCAGATATAGATTATTATGGTGCAGGTATAGGACTCTATCTTCCACGAGGCATCGAGGTTGATTTTGCTGTGGGTTATCTGCGATATCAGGAAGGAGAGATTTATGTACCCAATGATAGCAGTTTCAATCTCAATTCCAATGATTTTAGTAAACCTGTCTATAATCCCTATGCAGGACAAAATGTTCAAACCAAATTTGGTGCCTATTTTGTATCAACAGGCGTCTCAATGCCTTTTGAGGTCGTAGATGAAATTTTGGATGGTGTTTTGCACAAAGTGGGCATAAGGTAAATAAATATAAACGCTGCTATCTGTAGAGACGTAGCATGCTACGTCTCTACACGACCATATTATTTTGTATCATCAAGAAAAAAAAACATTTTTTTTTAAAAGCATTCCTCAAAAAATTGCATCCATTGAAACATAATGATCAAAATAATTAGAATCGTTCAGTGCTTTGTCAGGCCCATAAAGAGATATTAAAGCTGTTTCAATAGAGTATCCTTTGGGGATCTTCAGACATTGCAGTTTTCTTTGCATTTCACCGATTTGTTTTGATGACAAAGGTTTTGTGTGGTGTTTTATTTCACATATTGTTATTACTTTATCTGCGCGTAAATATACAAGATCAATCTGAAATCGTTGATCCTTTCTTTCAAAATAAGGAGATGCAATGAGAACGTCATCTTTAAATCCCATAAGATCAGCAAGCCAACTGTTATGTTTGATACAGAATTTTTCAAAAGCGAACCCCAGCCACACATCAAAACTATTCTTTGTGAGTGTTTCAAATAATTTTTCTGATTCACTTTCTTCTATAATACGTAAATTTGGCTCCAGATATTTAAAATAAAAATTCAGGTATTCATCAGAAAGAACATATTTTTTGAGCCTTGAATTCGCTTTTCTATTAAATGGCACATGTGATCTAATGATCTCTGCATTTTCAAGATTTGTAAGATATCGTTTTAAACCACCACCCGATTTTATTTTTAAGCGTGTGCAAATTTCCGAAAGTGCCAAGGGACCAGATTTTAACAGTTTGACAATATCAAAATAAATGGTTGATTCTTTAAATTGACTATAAAAAATTTTTTTAATTTCATTAATCATGCTGCCATGGGATGAAAAAAATAATTTATTCATATTCCATTGAAAGGATCTGGATGGATTAATATATTCCAAATATTTTGGTATTGTTCCAAGGATGAGGTAATATTTTAAAATTTCCTCAGTGCTTTTATGTTTATCCGCAAAAAAAGCTTTTGCTTCAAAGGGATGTAACCCTTTTAAGAGTATTTCATGATCGATTCTGCCATACAACGCTTTTGAATGAACGACCTTATTCACCATAAATGAGGCAATAGAGCCGCAAAGGATCATTAATACGTTACTTTTTTTCCAATAATTATCCCAATAATATTTTAAAAGACTGATAAATGAACTCCTTCCTGCCGCCATCCATTGGATTTCATCAAGGAAAAAAATAATCTTTTCATTGGGTCGCGTTTTTGTCATCAGCCTTTCAGAGACATAGGTAAAAACTGCATCCCATGATTGAAACTGAATACTTGACAGCAAAGGATCTTGCAATTGCTTTTTGAGCATTTCAGTAAAGTGCTTTATCTGAAAACTGGAGTTTTGGCCTTCAATGCCTTCAAAGGAAAAGAAATTTGGCTTTTGCCGTGCAAAAATTTCAATAAGTGTGCTTTTACCAATACGTCTTCTGCCATATACAGTAAAAATCTCACTTTTAGATGAAAGATAAGATTCTTCTAACAGTGATAGTTCTTTTTTTCTTCCAACAAACATTCTTCCACCTTTAGGAATGCTTTCAAAAATACTAAGGAATGCTCTGAAAATATCTTCCTCATTATTGATATTGTTCGTTTTGAGGTAATTGTACTGTATAGACGTAGCATGCTACGTCTCTACACGACCTTATTTTTTTGGACGATCAAGAAAAATGGGTATGTTATTTTCAGAGC
>Ga0272440_1001677_pt1 | contig 17922 bp, 9 predicted proteins | sample SSMMMBAug17_FD_192440 | JGI IMG/M metagenome (GOLD analysis project Ga0272440, IMG submission 192440) | Marine sediment archaeal communities from Little Sippewissett salt marsh, Falmouth, MA, United States - SSM-MMB-Aug17 | ecosystem: Environmental > Aquatic > Marine > Wetlands > Sediment ...
GGGCTCAGTGTATTATTCTTTTTTTAAATGATTTGTTTTGCATAAAAATTAACTCATGGTAAAATATCAGTAGTCTTGCCAATAAGAATTCTTCTTGCATGCCATTTTTATTGAGGTTCCAAAACAACCCCCCCCCTAACCCCCTAACCCCCCTCAAGGGGGGAATTCGTTCTCGGCAAAAAGTTCAGTTCTCTCTATAACACATAATTTATTTATTGGTAAATTCTTTTCTGGAAATCACCTTAGCTATGTAAGGGCGAATAAAAACATGAATCAATTATTATTACGCTCTTACAGGGCTTAAATCGCTGAAGATCATTACCCAGTGCTTCGCAATGGGCTATATTATTTCGCGCTTTCAGCGCTACAGATTTAGTTATAAAGATTTTGGCAAGGCGCCATATCAAAATTATCCGCAGGCGTACATTCAGAAATCCTGATCCAGTGGAAAATGAGATGATACCAAAATATAAAATTAAAGATAAGTAAGTTCCCAATGGTATTAACTTTAAGCAATTTCTATCTTACATATTTTATAATTTTGGTATCATCTCATTTTCTCTATTTATCATGGCATAATTCGCTAATAACATACTTAATTAATTAAGAATATTCTTCAAGCACACCTTTATCGGATCAAGAGTTCTGACATTAGTACGTTGAGGACGAATTTTGATATGGGAACGTAGTCCAAAATCTTTATAACTAAATCTGTAAGAAAAAAATGCATACACTTGCAGACCTATCTGTTTCAAAGAATGCTTATATTTTAATTTTTTGTACTGTAGTTTGAAGTACTGGGTTGTTTTATACTAGAATTTTGCATCCATTATAAAATAGGTATTATAAACATCGTGATCAATTTCAAGCGGTTGTCCATGATAATATGCAAAGCCATTGTTATAATTATAGTATGCTCTTGTATAGCCTGTTCTTAGCATAAAAAATCTATTAAATGGGATAATAAGATATGAATCATAGACATGGCCTCTTATGTCGAGTTTACGTAAGGGGTCTTCGGCACCATCATTCGCACCAAACCAGTATTTTGATCCATAATTGTACTCAAAACCAATTTTAGGCTTATACAAATTTGTTAATGGGACATTATATCTAAAGCCTAAATGAAAGGCATAGCCTTCTCTATCAGAAATGCCATCGTCGTTTATTAATCCAATTGGATTTGGAGCATTTTGTAAAGACTTTAATAAAGGATCAAGTGTCGGCATATTTTCTATTGCAGTTTTATACTGAGCATAGGCATGTCTTGCAAGAATTGGATCACCCGGTAGAGAGGCTTTTTTAGGATCAAACATAAATTTTAGAGCACCTTTGGCTTTTGAGTTTAAATAACTTGCACCAAAGAACCAGTCAAAGTTGCTGTTCAAAAATCCTTTTGTTTCAAAAAATAAAGTATATTTTACAAGATGACCAATATTATCTGGTTTTTCAACATATAAAGGAGAATCTGGATCAAAAAAAGCTGAAAGATCACTATTATAGCGTAAATCTGAGGTTGGAATATCAGGAACAATAAAGATGTTAAAAATTAGTATTGAATCTAGTAAAGGTCTATTAAATCCTGTTTCAAATTGGATAAGAAACATATTAACATCATCCATTGCATTTTCATCAACTCTATATATTCCTGTCTTATCAGAAAGAGGCTGACCTAAAATACTTGCTTCATTATCATCAACTCTTCTTGATGCACCAATTTTAAAAGCTGTATTTGGCATTTTTGTAATTTTATCTAATAAGAGTGCTATAGCGATAGCATCTGTTTCAAGATCATAAGCTAAACCCGGATAATTTGATTTTCTTGGAGTATTTTCACGAAGATCAGTTGGTAAACCATCTGTTGTAGGATGTCTTCCAAAAGTTAAAGCCATTTGTAATTTATCTGAGATTTCATAAAAATAATCAACATATGCCCTTTCAACTTTCATATTTACATTTGTTGGAATTCTAGATTGATTAAAAAAATTAACTTCTGGATAAACTGGTTCATCATCATCTGCCCAATTTTTATACATTATTAATCTGGAATTAAATTTTAAATTTTTTGATAAATTAGCTTTAAGTTTAAGCCTGAATCGATTGCTTGGCAGAATTCTAACAACCTCTTTTAATTTTGGATCTTTTTTTACTCCTGTATTAAAATCATAATCATGGCCATAAAAGTCATATCTGTCAAAGCGAACTCTTAAATCAGCACTTGCTTCTATAATATCTACAAGAGATTTCCTTTCAACAACTTCTAATATTTCAGAAAATTCATTAATATCATCTGAAATTAAATCTACTTTTTCTTTAATTTGCTTATATTCATCAATACTAATTTTTTTTCTTTCAATATTTTCTAATCTTTTGGATAATTGCTCTAATTTTTCTTTAACTATTTGAGCATCTTTTTTAGTAATTTTTTCCTCATTTTGTGCATATATATAATTTATCTGCATAAATATTATAATTGAAAAACTTATTATAATATTTAAACTTTTTATATTTTTATTCATAGGATTTAACCTCCGGTAAAAAATATCTAATTTAGCTTTTTGTTATTTAATTCGGTCAAAAACTTACTGTCAAATGGATACAACTTTAAAGATTGAAAAAACAAATTGGATTATAAATATTATGGTCCAACTTTGGTTTTTCGGACTGAGACGGACAAGCACAGACTTACACTTAAAATAATTGGAAAAACCAAAGTTGTAGCATAATAATAAAATAACTTTATCGTAAACCAACAGCTTCTGGTTGATCTGAATCAGCAGCATGATCACATAAATATTTTATTATTGCTTTTACTTCATCATCAGTAAAAATATCAGTAATATCTTTTTTTCGTTTATGTTTATCTCTACGAAAAAACCTGTTCCATTGAGTAGAAGCGTATTTAGTAGGAGCAAATGCTTTTGCCTGGCCACCGCCTTTATGACAGGCTCCGCATTTGTTCAGATAAATGCCTTTACCATCAAGAGCGATAGATACATTAACAATATAAAATGAACAACAGACAAATATGATTACTGCAAATTTTGCAGTTAATCTTAACATAAAAGCTCCTCCTTTTTCAATTTTCTTATGCCTGTAATTTTTTGACAGACAAAATATCATTATAAATTAATTCTACTTTGGCAAATTAAAAGATAACGTATTGATTTAATTTAAAATATATAAAAACCAATAAAACTTATATTTGATGTAATTTCAAACAGTTAAATTTCAGTCTGTCAAAGTAGAATTAATATTATTTTTACTAAAATCTTGCATTTAATAAAAAATAAGTATTAATTACCTCATGATCTATTTCTAAAGGATTTCCATGATAAAAGCTTAATCCTTCATCGTAATCATAATCTGCAAAAATATATCCAAGTCTTAATATAAATGATTTAGTAATGGGCTGGATATAATAAAAATCCCATACTTTACCTCTAATATCAAATTTATGAAGAGGATCAACACTTCCATTATTTATACCAAACCAGTAACGACTTGCTTTATTAAATTCAATACCTAATTTAGGTTCTTTTAACAATATAAATGGCAAATTAATTCTTAATCCTAAATGAAATGCAAATGCATCTCTGTTTGATATACCATCATTGTTAAGAAGGCCAATAGGCTCTGGTGCATTTTGCAGTGATTTCAAAGCACTTTCAAGTGCTGGCAATTCTTTAATTGTGTTTTGATAAGTATTAAATGCATATCTTGCAAGTATTGGTTCTCCCGGTAAACCAATTGATGATGGATTAAACATAAATTTTAAAGCACCTTTTGCCTTTGTTTTCATATAACTTAAATGAACAAAACAATCTACAAAAGAATTAAGAAATTTTTTAGATTCAAAAAGTAAGGTTAATTTATTTAAAGAGCCTTCAGTTTTTGGTACATCAACAAATAATGATGGATTATCCTGATCATAAAATACTTTAAGATTACTATTATAACGCAGATCAGAAGGTGGTGCATCTGGAATATTCAGCCAATTTAGTATAAACAATGTATTTTCAAATGGAGAAGGCATCATTGCCTCAAATTGTGCAATGAAAATATCTAAAACATCCATTGCATTTTCATCAACCCTGAAGTCTCCAAATTTATCAGAGACTTTTTCCTGTAAAACATATGTTTCATTATCATCAAATCTTCGTAACCATACAAATCTAAAAGCTGAATTGTTTAATTTAGTTAATTTTTTTAGATCAAAAGATAGAGCAATACCATCTGTTTCACAATCATATGCCAGACCAGGATAAGTTGATTTTCTTGGTGTATTTTCTTTGAGATCAGCAGGAAGTCCATCTGTAGTTGGAACTTTGCCAAAAGTTAATGCCATTGGGATATTATATGGTCCTTCAAAAAAATAATCAAAATATGCTCTTTCAACATTTAAACTTATATCTGATGGTATTCTTGCATTATTTAAAAAATTTTTTACAGGGTAAATTGGATAATCATCATCTGACCAATTTTTATACATTGACAGGCATGCAGTGAATTTTACAATATTTTTATAAGATGTATTTAAATTTAATTTTAACCTGTTGCTTGAAATTAGATTTACTTTCTCATGATTTCTATTGCCAAGTTTTTTTCCAGTAAATGGAGCGTAATCATAACCTTTAAAATCAAACCAGTTAAATCTTGAAGTTAGTTCTGCACCAATATTGATTGAATCAATTAAAGTCTGCCTTTCAACATTAGTTAATATTGCTTGTTGGTCATTTAAATTTTCTTGTAAATAATCAATATTATCTTTTATTTCTTCTGGATCAGAAACATGATTTAGTTTATTTTCTAATTCATTAATTTTATTTGATAACTCATCATATTTATCAATAATAATTTCCATGTCCTCTGCTTCAAAATTTTGTTTTTCTTCTAAAGCATAACTATAATTAAAACATAGTAAATAAAATAACAAAATTAAAATGAAATAATTATGAAAATAAAAAAATTTAGAATTATTATTTGTTAGTATTATCATTTTTTAATTTAATATATTAAAATTGATAGTCTCGTAAAAAGTAGATTCGTCAGAAATCGCTGTTAACAATTTCATAATGTTATAAATTGAAAAAAATCCTTATTTTTGACTTTTTACTAATCCATCAAAATTATCATAATTATTAGAATTATATTTTTCCATCTAATAAAAAGTAAGTATTTGAAATTCTATGATCAATTTTTAGTGGTTGACCATAATAAAAACTTAATCCCTTATCATATTCATGTTTAGTATATGTATAACCAAATCTAACAGAAAAATATGAATTGATTGTTTGATTATAATAAAAGTCCCATACATATCCTCTGGTATTTAATTTATGCATAGGATCTTCACTTGCATCATTTACACCAAACCAATATTTTGAACCTTTGTTAAATTCCACTCCAAATTTTGGGTTTTTAATTTTATCAAAAGGTAATGTATATCTGAATCCTAAATGCATCGCCCATGCTGAACGATTTGAAATACCATCATCATTTAGTAATCCAATAGGAGGGGGTGCATTCTTTAAGGCCAAAAGAGGTTCGGCAAGAAATTGTAATTTATCTTTATATTCATCGTAAGCATCACGAGCAAGAATTGGTTCACCTGGGAGACCTAATGGCTCAGGGTTAAACATAATTTTTAAAGCACCTTTTGCCCTTGTTTTAACAAAACTTATACCTGAAAAAATATCAAAACTTGATTTAAAAATGTTTTTAGATTGGAAATAAAAAGTATATTTATTTAAAGAGCCCAATTTATCATTTTTTTCAGTAAATAAAGATGGATTTGAGTCATCAAGTAATGGATATAATTCTGGGACATAACGTAAATCAACATTTGATGTTTCTGGTATAAAAATTGAGTTAAATATAAAAAAACTATCATTAAACAAAGCATTAAGATTAGTTTCAAACTGGAATGCATAAATATATAATGGGTCTTCTGCAAGTTCATCAACTCGATAATATTTTTTTTTATCTGATAGTTTTTGTCCAAAATATGAATATTTTTCGTTATCATCAGTTCTAATCATGCACATAGTTCTAATTGCTGCACCTGGCATGTGAATAAGTTGACTAATATCAAATGAAAATGCAATTGCATCAGTCTCAACATCATAAGCAATTCCCGGATATGTTGATTTTCTGGGTGTGTTTTCTCTAAAATCTGTTGGTAAACCATCAGTTGTTGGAATTCTTCCAAAAGTTAAAGCAGGTTTTATTATTTTGGGATAATTAAAAAAAAAATCTATATATGCTCTTTCAACCTTTAATTTAATATCAGATGGTATTCTTGCATTATTTAAAAATGTAGCTTCTGGATAAACTGAAACATCATCATCAAACCAGTTTCTAAACATAACCAGCCTTGAATGAAATCTAATATTTTTTGACAAATTTGCTTTTAAATTAAGCCTTAAACGATTACTTGGTAAAAGGTTGATTCTTTCATGTTGAATTTCATCAGTTTTATATTTTTCTATAAATGGCTCATTGTCATGGCCTTTAAAATCATACCAATCAAATCTTGTTCTAAGTTCAGCTTTAATTTGCATTTTATCAACCAGTGTTTTTCGCTCAACTTTTTGTAAAATTTGCTCCTGTTCATTCATATCCAGATTAAGATTATTTATTGAATGTTCTAATTTTTTATATGTTTCAATATCTAAATTCTGTTCAATCTTTTTTAACCTTTTACTTATTTTATCCAATTTATTAACAATTTCAATTAGATCTTCCTCTGATGCAGTTTCAGTATCTGAAAATACACAATTTGTAAACAATATAAAAAAGAAACAAGATGTAATAAAAGTTTTAAACATAAAAATCCTGACTATAAAGAAAATTCAACTTTGGTTTTTGTTATTTTACCATTTACTGACAATGACAGTAACTTAGGTAATTTCCGAAAAAGAATATACCAAGGATTCAAATCATTTTGTAGTTCCGCCTTCAGGCGGTTCTTTTAAAGTTCCAGGCCACATTAATAATTAATAAAAGAACCGCCTAAAGGCGGAACTACAAACTGGATGCCCCTTAATTATTTGATATATTCTTTTTCGGACATCACCTTACGATAACAGATAATAGTAGAAAAAAATCAAAGCTGTATATTATAATAGCAATAATATATTTTTATTACTATTAAAAAAAAATTTTTAATGTTCGGGTTTTTAAAATCTATGGGCATTGTAGAAATAGGTTCTGTCTTGTGAAAAGATTTTTAAAAGGGTATTCTGAATCAAATTTTCAACATAGATAAAAATTAATTAATATAATATCACTAGCAATCAGCCTTATTGATTGCGGCTATTTTGCTATTTTGTAAAACATCATTCATGCCGTGTAGAAATCGAGAGTTAACCTTCTATGATATAATCAACTATTATTCTCATTTTATGCAAGTTTTTTTTTGTTGAATTTCATTTTTTTCCAAACTGCTTGATGTTCAGTCTTCTTTGTACGTGTTCGTTCCGGCAATGGATAATCCGCAATATGTTATTACTATTGTTGGTTGTAATTGAAATGTTTAACTAATATGCTCACCTTAACATTAATTTAATTTCTTTTGCAATCTTTGAGCCATTATTAACATATTTTAAAATTTGATAAATTTATCATCCACTTTTTATATTTTATTGCCAAAAGGGCAATGGTGTTGAAATAAGATTTTTTTTCAAAGTGGACGCAGTGGACAAAGTGGACGCAGTGGACAAAGTGGACGCAGTGGACAAAGTGGACAAAGTGGACGCAGTGGACAAAGTGGACAAAGTGTATCTTCTTTAAATTTCGGGGTAGATTGAAAAAAATTGACAAATTTAAGCACCGAAGGTGCGAATTATGATAGCCCAAGGCAAAGCCCTGGGTTATGATCTATGAGGATTTTAGCCCTGAAAGGGCGAATTAATAATTAATTAATTCATAATTTAATCCGCCCTTTCAGGACTAAATCATGGCTTTATATATCGCTATGGGCTATAATAATTCGTGCTTTCAGTGCTTAGTCACCCCAAAATTTTAAAGAGGATAAGACAAAGTGGATATTATAATCATAATACTATGTCCACTATGTCCACTGCGTCCACTTTGTCCACTGCGTCCACTTTGTCCACTGCGTCCACTATGTCCACTGCGTCCACTTTGTCCACTGCGTCCACAAAGTACAAATAATTGTATTAATTTACTTTAATTATCTGAATTTACAAAACAAAATTAACCAAAAAGCTGATGATTCGCTATCGAAATCAATTTTTCAAAAATTCAATTACCCTTTTTCTCAGATCAAAATTTAAAATACTTGCGGCATTTTTTATAAAGCAGTCACTACCCTCTTCTTCAACTATTTGAGATGTGTAAAGTTCCGGAGTGCCATCATCAACATATGTTTCTATTCCAATACTAAAAATATTTAATTCATTGGATTTAAATGTAACAGAACCAATATGCCCATCACCAATATAATCAGATTTTACAATATTACTTTTATCAACTATATATCCAATATTATTAGACATTTCATTAGTAGAATTAAATCGGTATATTTTACAGATTCCTTTTTCCAAATCACCAGGTTTTACAATTTTTAAATCAATTGGTAAGGTAATGAAAATTTTATTTATATTATTATTATCAATTTTTTTGCCGGCAGTTGTTTCGTAAGCATATATATTATAAATGTAATCAAGAGATCCGCTAGCTGAGTCAAGTGTAGAAATATTTTCGAATTGATCTTTTTTTAGTTGTTCAATAGTAAAGGTTATTGTTGCATTATATTCTCTATTGTCTTCATCAGAAATAAAATTTGTATTGATTCCATATTCTGGAACATCTATAACAGCCTTTTGTCCATTTTTTTCAAAAACTAACGAAGAACCAACTTCATCAATACTTTTTATTTTTTTGAAACTGTTAATATTATCATTATCTTTTGAATAGAAATACGCATAATAGCTGTTATGTTTACTATCTGTTTTTAAATTATGTACAGTTTTTATACCTATTAAAATAACAGTATCAAATGATATTGGAGCAGTTAAAAAACCTATATCATTAATTATATCTATATTTTGACTATCAAATGATTTTTGTTCAAGTTCATCTCCATCAGGTGCAAAATAAGTAGCCTTTGTAATATCAACATTACTATTATTATTATTGTATCCAAAGGGCCTTTGTATTTTGAATTTAACTTCAAGTTTATTTGTATTATCGTTATATGTTGGTGTAATAGATGTTATAATTGTGTTAGCTTTTAAACTACGATCATAACCATTATCATTAAGTGTAAAATTTTCTGTTCCAATTGAGATATCCTTTTTATGAATAGTTGAAAAATTTGCATTACCTGTTTGAGTTTTAATAATATCAGTTGTTCCAGCAATTAGTTCCCAATTAGTTAATGGAGCATTTTCAGGAAGATATATTGTATATTTTCCATTTGAGGTTAAAGCTTTAAATGTTTTATCAGGCAAAAATGGGTTATAAGCACAAACTAAAACATTAGTAAGGGCTGAATTATAGAAATCAGTAACCAGACCTGTTATTGAATACTGAGCAACTGAATTTACTTTTAAATTGATTGTCTTTGAGGTGGAGCTTATTGTTTCAGTAATATAAACAGGCGGTTTTCTTTTATCTTCGACAATATACCTGTATGTTCCACCTGAATCTGGAAAGTCAAAACTTAGCTTACCATCATATGATTCAAGGCTTTTTGATTTTCCAGTAACAAGTTCTGTAATAATAATAATATCATCATTAAAATCAGATGCATCAATAAACCCCCTATTATCTTGAATTGTTAAATTAAATGTTTTTATTGGTACTATAGTATAAGGCCCTGATTTTTTTTCACTTAATTTATTATCATCAGTTAAATCTTCATCATTAGATATATCAACTTTAACATAAAAGGTTTTTATTTTATCTATTTCTACAGTATTAAAAGTATTGGTATTTTCTTCAGTAGAATTTTCAAACCAGTATCCATAGTATTTTTCAAAATCTTCAACTGGTTTTACTGAATTATAAGATTCAAGGATATTCCAATAATAGCTTGAGCCATTTTCAGCACCTGAAACATTAAAATCTAATTTATCAGTAAAGATATAGGCGTCAGGGGAAATTTGTATTGGAACTTTTACAATATAGTTTTTTGAATATATTTCGCCAAAATTATCAGATATATTAAGACTTACAGTATATTCACCTGCAAAAGCATCTTTTTCTGGTACTGTATAAGAAAATGCCATGTTATTAGATTCCTGAACAATTGTTTTACCTAAACTATTATATAATGACCATTCATATATAAAATTATCATTTCCTCCTGTAACAGAGAAACTATTTGATTGTACACCTGCTTCTAAATATGCGTCGGTATAATCGTAAGGGTTATTAACTGTAAATGAATATATTGTCCATGTATAAAATTCTGAGTTTGAGTTGCCAGCTTCGTCTTTATAAGTAATATATATTGAATGAGTGCCGATTGAGAGTCCAGATTTAGAAATCGGATCTGTAATATCATTACCGCTTTCTAATTTAGAATTATCAAATGAATAATCATATTTAATGTCATCTTCATTTGTTGTAAGATTAAGTGTAAAGCTCGTTATTGTAGTTGCATTAGATGGAATACCAACAATATCTACAATTGGAGATATTGTATCAATAGTCCAGTGATATGTTTTATTGAACCATTCTCCTGATTTATCCATATAATTAATAGTAAGGTCATGAGATTGGTTTGCAGTAGGTGTTAATATAAATGAATTACTAATAGCTACAGTATATTCCTTAGATTCAGACTGCGAATCAAGTTGATATTTATATTTAACATACCAGTTATTTATTGCTATATTATAAATTTCTTGATTTGTAGTTTTAAAAATATCTCCATTTATAACAATAGGGGTTAAAGAATTTTCGCTCATAGCAATTTCATCTGCAAACCATAGACTTGTATCATTAAGAGAATCGGCTGTTTCAGTTTGTAATGCAAATATTGGTTTTTGCATAAATAAAATTAATGTAAATATTGTTATATAAAAAAATTTGTTAATCTTCACTATCATTCCTCCAAATATTTATATTCTTTATTATAAAAATGAAATTTTATAAAAAATTATTATTAGTTTTTATAATCCAATTATAATTTTTCTATTTTTAAATGCACAAATACTAATAATCACAATAAAGTGATAAATAAAAAAATAGGATTATAGTTAGATATTACCAGTGTTAAATTGATAACATAAGCATTTTTTTTTCCAGCATTCAAGAAAAAAATAAAAAAAATTACAATAAACAAAGAAATATAATATAAAAAAAATAAGAATTATACAATATATATTATTATAATAGTTTTGAAAATTTTTTTTTGTTTTCAAAAACAATAATAATAATTTTTTATTTTTTTTTCTGCAAATAAAAAAAAAGAGGGTATTTCATGAAGGTTTGTGAAATCTATAATTTTTATTAATATTTTTTAAAATTGTTTCAATTTCTTTTTTTTTATCAGGGTTATTTTTATATATTGCAAGTGCTTTTATTAAATGAAACCTTGCACCTTTAATATTACCTTCTTGATTATAGTATATTCCTAAATTATAATGAGCCTCTCCTGGCTTGTTTGCTTTAGTATAAGCCTCACTTAAAAAATATCTTAATTTTGGAAAATTTTTTTCTGATTGTAATAACTGGTTGTAATGAAAAATTGCTTTTTCATACTGTTCAAGCTTTAACAGACTATTTGCGATTAAAAAGCATGCTTCTTTATCATCTGGATTTATTGATAAAACATCACAAAGTCTTTTATAAGCTGCATCAAATTGTCCATTATTAAAATATAATTCGCCAAGAGTTTTCAACATGTCAGGATCAAAAGCTCTTAGATATAATGCTTTTTGCATATATTTAATTGCTTTTTGCTTTTGTCCAATCCTCGCACACATTAACGCATAACCATAATATACAAATGGATCTTTTGTATTTTTTTCAACTTCCTGCACCAATCTATTTTTATTATCTATGTCTCCATACAATGCAATTATTCTGGATTTTACTTTTTTAAAATCAGAAGGATCAATTTTTAATTCATTATTTGCTTTCTCAGGATACATTTCTAAATATGTATCAATATATGCCATTCTTTCATTTGTTGCAGGGTGAGTCATAACATATGTTGGAGTATTAGTAGTTTCTATCCAGCTTTTTGATTTTATTTTTTTTAAAATTGTTAATAAACCATTTATACCATATCCAGCCATAGTCATATACCTGATCCCATTTTGATCAGCTTCTCTTTCATTTTCTCTGCTGTATGATAATTCATAAGAATATTGAGCAGCCATTGAACCTAAAACAAGTGCTGTTCCAGGATCTCCTCCGACCATAATACCAGCAATAAGACCTGCAAGAGTTGCAAAGCTTGTAATTTTTGATTTTTCAATTCTTTCTGAAATATGACGGCAAATTACATGTGCAATTTCATGACTGAGAATTCCAGCTAGTTCCTGTTCGCTATCCATTGCTTCAATTAACCCGCTATTAATTACAATATGCCCTCCAGGTCCTGCAAAAGCATTATATACCTTTTCATGAACAACATAAAAATTAAAATTATATAAATTTGAAGGAAGAATATTGACAATTTGTTTTCCAATTTTATTAACATAATTGATTATTAATGGATCATGAATTAATTGTAGATTTCTTTTCACATGAATTAAAAATTCTTTTCCTAATTGTTCTTCTTCAATAACAGTAATTGCATATAATTTTGTATTAAAAAATGATGTAAATAAAAATGTTATCATAAAAAAATAATAAATAATTTTGCTATATTTTATTTTAAACATAAGGTTTTCCTTAAATTTTAAAAAATTTTTTTTGTGCCTTATTTAAAAAAATTTAATTATCTTTTAAATTAAATACTCTTTTGAACTAAAGTATATTTTAATTATAATAAATATTCAATTATTTTATTGCATTTAATAAACTTGTGGACTCGTAAAAAATCAAAAAATGAGATTTTCATCTTTGTAACAATCTGAAATTATTAATACCAAATTTTTATAAAATTGACTTTTTACGAGACCATCAAACTTCCATAGATTTATTAATAATTACTCCGCATAGGTCTACAAGTGTTGTGGTTTTATAAATTATTGAATATAAAGCATTTTTATTAATACATTTTTTTGGAACAAAGGAACATAAATCTTTAAATGTTCTCATGATCTCATCGATCTCGTTCCTAGGCTCTGCCTGTTAATGCATACCTGGTGGCTCTGCCACCAGTTTCTATGCACAGGTGGCAGAGCCACCGAGTATGCATTCCCAGGCAGAGCCTGGGAACGAGATTGGTAAGATTATGTTAAATATTAATTAGTTAAAAAACCACAACACTTGTAGACTTATGCGAATTACTCAAATTAGATTATAGTTTTATTGTTAGCTTGAATAAATTTTACTTGAATAATAAATAAATTTTGTAAAATTTTATTATAATTTTAAATCATTATTATCTTATAACATACTGATTAATCTTATTATTTTTTAATAAAAAAAATTAATTTACAAATTTTGTCAACATATTGACAACTAAGTATTTCTTTAGTATATTTTATTTCAATATCTGATGTCAGTGTTAATAAATTATTCTCAGAAAATATAAATTTAAAAATAATTATAATATAAATCAATTCTACTTTGGCAAATTAAAAGATAACATATTGATTTAAACAATAATATACAAAACGATATACAAAGCAGCATAAAACTAATAATTGTTGTAATTTCAAGTGATTAAATTTGAGTCTGGCAAAGTAGCAAAGTAAAATTAATATTAATTATAAATAGAAATTTTTATTTATCACAATTTAAATATTTTATTACAATAAATATGAAAAAATTCAAGCACAAATAAGGAGAAAAAAATGACTGATCATACATTTGCAACAGGCTCTGATACTGATACTGATCACAGAAGTGGAAAATACCTGACCTTTTCATTGGATAATGAAGAATATGGTATTAGTATTTTAAAAATTAAAGAGATTACACAAATGCTGCCAATAACTCCTGTTCCCCATACTCCTCCATTTGTAATGGGTGTTGTTAATCTTAGAGGTAAAGTAATACCTGTAATTGATTTAAGAACAAAATTTACTATGGAAGCAATAGATTATACTGACAGAACATGTATGATAGTTGTTGAAATTGATGATGATGGAGAAATGCTTTTAGTTGGTAATATTGTTGACTCTGTAACTGAGGTTTTGAACGTTAAAGATAATGAAATTGAAGATTCACCCGCTTTTGGAACATCTGTAGAAACTGAGTTTATTTTGGGGATGGCTAATGTTGAAGGAGGTGTTAAAATTCTATTAGACATTGATATGGTAGCAAATATTAATGAAATTCAAGTTTCTGAAGAATTATTAGAACAATAATAATTCTTCAAGTTCAAAATTAATTCTTTATATAATAATCATAATAACAATTACTTAGATTAATAATTTTAAAATATTGCCTTATGCAAAATTTTCATGAATTTTTGCATTAATAAGGCGTCATTAATAAATAATATTATGGAAACACAAAAATTAAATTATTTTAAGAGGTTAAAAACAAAATTATTATTGTTGATAATTACTGGATTTATTTTTAATATATTAACAAATATTTCCTATGCTATTGAATATTTTCCTGAACCACAATGCTTGAAAGATAATATATTATTTTGGAAAAAAATATATACAGAGGTATCACTAAAACAAGGGTTGATTCATGATAGTGAATATCCATTAATAATATATAAAAAAATCTATGTTGGAAATAAGCGCGGAAGAAGTTTGTCCAGATATATAAAATCAGAAAAGAGAAAAATTACAAGAATATTAAAAAAGATTACCAAAAAATCCAGACGTTCACTTACATATGAAGAACTAAGAATTGCTCAATTATTTGAACTTTATGCACCTTCTCATGCTTTAAAAAGGGCAAATAAAAGATTAAGATTTCAAAGAGGTCAGAAAGAGCGTTTTAAAGAAGGATTAAAACGTTCTGGAATGTATATTGATCAAATAAAATCTATTTTAAGAAGATATAATGTACCTTATAAATTGGCTTATTTACCACATGTTGAATCATCTTTTAATAAGAATGCAAGATCAAAAGTAGGAGCAACCGGCCTATGGCAATTTATGCCATATACTGGTAAACTCTTTTTAAAAATAAATTCAATAACTGATGAAAGAAGAGATCCTATTTTATCAACAATAGCAGCTGCAAAGCTTTTAAGGAATAATTATGAGAAATTACAATCATGGCCTTTAGCTATCACTGCCTATAATTATGGCTTAAAAGGAATGAAAAGAGCTGTCATTTCAACTGGGTCAAGAGATATAAGTAAAATTATTAATAATCATAAAAGCAGATCCTTTAGATTTGCCTCAAAAAATTTTTACAGCTGTTTTTTAGCAGCATGTGATATTGATCAAAATTATAAAAAATATTTTGGACGTATTCAGTTATACAAGCCATATATAAGAAGCAGTGTTAAACTTACAAATTATATTCAACCTGACGTTATTTGTAAGTATTTAAATATATCTTCAAAAGAATTCAAATATTTAAATCCTGCTTTTAAAAAATCGGTTTATAGATATAAAAGGCATATTCCAAAAGGATATAGTATTTTTATTCCGCCAACTATGTCAGAGCAGTATGCTTTGAATACTATTGCAAAAATTCCAGCTTCACAAAAAAGTAAAAAACTTCCTTCAATTTCTTATATAGTAAAAAAAGGAGATTATTTAGGAAAGATCGCAAGAAAAACAGGTGTATCTTCCAGACGAATTGCAAGAGCCAATAATCTTTCATCAAGATCAAAAATATTTCCAGGTCAAAAACTATATATTCCAGGATATAAGGGATATTATTCTTCAGAAAGTAAAAGATTTTATAGAAATGATAGTATATACAAAGTTAGAAGAGGCGACGTTTTAAGTAAGATTGCGTCAAGATTTGGAATAAGTTTAAAAAAATTATTAAGAGCAAATAATTTAAGCTCTCGATCTAGAATATATCCCGGCCAGAGATTAAAAATACCTGGTACAAAAACAGAAAATTATAGAATATATAAAGTCAGAAAAGGTGATGTTTTAAGTAAGATTGCCTCAAGATTTGGAATAAGTTTAAGAAAATTATTAAGAGCAAATAATTTAATATCTCGATCTAGAATATATCCCGGTCAGAGATTAAAAATACCTGGTACAAAAACAAGAAATTATTCTTTTAATAAAAAATCAATCAAAAAGTATTCATATCGAATAAAAGATGGAGATGTTCTAGGAGATATTGCAAAAAGATATGGTGTAAAATTAAGAGATATCCTTTCTGCAAATAATTTAAGATTTAATTCAGTTATTTATCCTGGGCAGATAATAAAGATTCCCCATAAAAAATCAAAAAGTTACAAAAAATACGTTTATAAAGTAAAAAAAGGAGATTATCTGGGGCGTATTGCAAAAAAAACAGGTGTTTCTGCAAAAAGGATAGCAAAGGCTAATAATATTAGTGTAAGAAGCACCCTTTATCCAGGCCAGGTTCTTAGAATACCTCTTGAAAATGATAGTAGTTAAAAAAAATCAGAGAATATTGAATTAAAAAGGTAATAAAATAATGAAAATAAGAAAAACAAATTGTACTGATAATTCTTGTAAGCCGCAAAATAATAAATTAATTAAAGATACTGCTAAGAAAAAAGTAGCAAGAGTTAGAATTTTAATGTTATTAATTGGAGTTATTTTGTTATTTTATTTTTTTCATACACTTGCTGAGTTTAGAAAAGGTCAGGCTTTAAAAGATAATATTTATAAACTATATTCAGAGCTAAAAAGTTTTAAAAAAGATCCTGATTTTATTATGTTCGGCTTTAGCCCTGATTATAAATATAATAAATGGAAATCTCAGGTTCATAATCTAATTCGGAATCCAATATATAAAAAATTATTAAATGAAAAGATTATTCCAGACATAAGCCTTTTCGAACTTGGATTATCATATTATGCCAGTGAGGGAAATGAAACCGAACTAACTAAATCAACAAGTTTAAAATATGACAAATTAAAAGATTCACAAAAATAATTTATCTTCTTATATCAAATCAAATATAGTGATTCAAATTTTAAGCCCTGAAAGGGCGTAACATACCAGCCCAGGGTAACTCCCTTGATTAAAAATAAACATAATTTTAAGCCCTGAAGTTATTCCGAGGAAAGTCAAGTTAAAAATATGTGGGGTATGTGGGTGTAGTAATATTTTAGGTCGATATAAATTCAGACATCCTGACCTCCTGGATTTTTTCCTGATACCAAAATTTGGGATTTCCAAAATTCGATCATTGAGATTCGGTAGTTAATTCAGGTTTTGGTATCAGGAAACCAAATTCAGGTAACATATTAAATTAAAATCTTGATTGCCAGTATGAAGTTCAGGTATATCAATATGTTGTGCTTCTTGAAGTCAGGATGTCTGAAATTCTTTGACTGGAGTCCCAAATCTTTAGATTTGAGCGTCAAAAAATACAAATGAAATGATAACTGACGCCCAAATCTAAAGATTTGGGGTTCCAGTAAAAAATTTATAATATCTTAGTTTCACTGACTCACCACAAAATCCATTAAAATCAGAAATATTTTTTAATAATATAATATAAATTAACTAATTGAAATTGAAAGGAAATTAAGAAGAAATTATTCTGAATAAAAAGCAAATTATAAATCCACATGCTAATTTTTTTCAAAGGACTTTTTCACGTATAGATGTAGCTCATGATTTTATTTCAAATTATCTTCCCAAAAATATTGTTAATGAACTTGATTTAAATACATTAGAACTTGATCG
>Ga0272440_1001678_pt1 | contig 17921 bp, 15 predicted proteins | sample SSMMMBAug17_FD_192440 | JGI IMG/M metagenome (GOLD analysis project Ga0272440, IMG submission 192440) | Marine sediment archaeal communities from Little Sippewissett salt marsh, Falmouth, MA, United States - SSM-MMB-Aug17 | ecosystem: Environmental > Aquatic > Marine > Wetlands > Sediment ...
CCTTTCAGGGCTAAAAACTAGCCTACCATTACCCAGGGCGTTGCCCTGGGCTGGTATGTTGCCGCCCTTTCAGGGCTAAGAAAAATAAAGTCTTTTTGGGAACTGGCAATTTTGGTTACACTCAAATGAATCTATTTTAAAACTTCAAGAAAAAATTCGATCATAAATTCTAAAAAATTATGCTTTAATTTTACAGTGTAACATATTGTGTGTGCATAATTTCAAGCCTTGATAATCCTCACTATTACAAAAATCAAAAAAGTGTAAAGTCTCCATCAAAAATATTTCTAATAATTTTATTGTTGTTTCTGGGTGTATATCATGTCACGTTCGGCATACTTTTGACTATATATAAAATACAACAGGTTAAACCAGAATCCAATTTGCACAACATAACACAACATAGCACAATCTAGGTAAATTCAGAGTGTATAAATGAAAATACCAGTGGGAATAATCCCACTGGTATCAAGTATTTAAGGAGACTGTATTATGAAAAAGTATGCCGAAGGGGAGATTTGAACTCCCACGAGGGAACCCTCACTAGACCCTGAACCTAGCGCGTCTACCAATTCCGCCACTTCGGCAAAAAAAAATTGATTTGTTTATGATTTTGTGATACATATATTTCTTTTATTTAATTGTCAAGATTTTTTTTATTTTTTATTCATTTGGAATGATATGCAACAAATTGAAGGTATAGATAATATCAATGTGCCTCTGAAAAGAGCTGTCTTAACGATTGGTAATTTTGATGGTGTACATTTAGGTCATCAATGTTTGTTTAACATAGTTGCGGAAACAGCTAAAAAGATTAATGGTACAGCCACAGCAATGACTTTTGAACCGCACCCAATGAAAGTGCTTAAACCTGATGGTTGTCCGTTTCCATTGATTACTTTGTATGAACAAAAAATTGAGTTATTATCACAGGTGGGAATTGATGTTTTGATCGTTATTCCATTCAATAATGAATTTTCACAGATTTCTGCAAGAAAATTCGTTCAAGAAATATTGGTGAAACGTATTGGCGTCAAGTCTGTTGTTATTGGTAATGATTATTGTTTTGGGAAAAAACGTGAAGGGAATATACAATTATTACAAGAATATGGAGATGAATTTGGATTTTCGGTTCAAATTGTTCCATGGCAGGCAGTTGATAATATACCTCAAACACGTATCAGTTCAACAGCAATTCGCAAAGCTGTTGCATCAGGTAACCTGATACAGGCAAAGCAAATGTTAGGACGTTATTATCAGGTCAAAGGAACTGTTCAGCAAGGAAAAAATCGGGGAGGGGCTCAGGTGGGGTTTCATACTGCAAATATTAAACTTTTTGATGAACTCAAACCTTTGAATGGTGTGTATGCAGTGAGTGTAATCTATCAAGAAAAAATGTATGCTGCTGTGGCCAATATTGGCTATTCCCCCACTTTTAATGATCAGGAATACACGCTGGAAATTCATTTACTTGACTTTTCAGGAAATCTTTATGGTCAAACGATTCGTGTCAACTTTATCGAACGTCTAAGGGATGAGATAAAATTTGATTCAATTGCGGCATTGTCTGAGCAAATCAAGCTTGATATTCAACATGCCAGAAATGTTTTTGATACCATCCAGGTTGAACAATGAAGTGGTTTTATTATGTTATTGCAGTTGGTTTATCGCTATGTGCATTTTATTTCACCTTCAAGAATGTCCCCTTTCTTGATATCTGGTCATATTCGATGTCCATTGATTATACCTGGGTCATTCTCTCAATGGGAATTAATTATGCGAGCTTTCTGATACGCGCCTACAGATGGAATATAATTGTTAATCAAATTTACCCCTTAAAATTTAGTACAGCATATCATCTCACTTCAATTGCATTTATGATGAACAGCTTGCTTCCGGGTCGGATGGGAGAATTGGCGCGCCCTTTAATCCTGAATCAACAAAAAGATATTCCAGTAACTGCTGGCTTAACAACCATCGTATCCGAACGATTATTTGATATTACGATATTGTGCTTATTGTATTTGGGAGTTATTCTACTTATTGACTTTGACCCAAATTATAAAATGAATATAGGTACATACACGCTTTCTATAAAATTACTGACGTCTCTTGCTGTACATATCTTTATTGGAGGGCTGATATTGCTTCTATGCATGCTAAGTTTCAACATAAATGCTGTTCGATCATTTATTATAAAATGTTTAATGAAGATACCCCAACTTTTTTCTTTTACAGGAGTACGTATTCAAAATTTTATTGAACGTAGATGCATTCAGTCAATAATCAATCTTATTCATCATGTAACTGAAGGTTTTTCAATTTTAAAAAGACCTTGGGTTATTTTTCAATGCTTCATTCATTCGCTGACACTTTGGATCTTAATTGCAGTGTCTAACTATGTCATGACTTTTGGATGCAAAAATATGGATATCAATATTTTTGAAATGTGCGCAGTTCTTGTAATCATTTGTTTTTTTATTTCTCTGCCATCAGTCCCGGGTTCGTGGGGATTATGGGAAGCGGGTGGTATTTTTGCATTAACAATTTTTGGCATTGGTAGACAAGAGGCTATCGGATTTACCATCGTTAACCATGCCTCACAACTACTTCCAGTTATCGTTGCAGGGCTTATATCTGTTATGATTACAGGTATTTCAATTCGTAGTTCCAGGAAATATCCTGCGAATAAATTATCAAAAGAAGAGTAAAATTATGGCAACTTTAGATATTTATACATATCCAGATCCGGTTCTAAAAAGAATAGCCGATCCTGTGGAGAAGGTTGATAAAAAAATTCAACAGCTTATTCGAGATATGGCCGATACCTTATATTCTGTTCATGGAATTGGACTGGCCGCACCTCAGGTTGGTGTGAGTAAGCGTCTTTTATTGTACGATCTCGAACGTAATGATTTGGAGGAAGGTCTTTCCGATGAAGAACGTCTGAATCGTAGAAATTATAAAGTGATTATCAATCCGGAAGTGCTATCTGCTGAGGGCGAGGTGCTTTCTGAAAAAGAAGGTTGTCTGAGTGTTCCTGATTTCAGGACCGATGTCCAACGTTTTAAAATGGTTCATATTAAAGCGATTGATGAAAACGAAAATGATATCAATATTGAAACAGATGAATATCTCGGCGTTGTGCTTCAGCACGAAATTGACCATCTGAATGGAACACTTCTGGTGGATTATGTAAGTTCTCTTAAACGAGAAATGTATAAACGTCGTATCAAGAAAAAAAGAAAATCAAAGAAAAAGAAATGAAATCATATCGCATCATTTTTTTGGGTACGCCTGATTTTGCAGTACCTTCATTAGTTGCCCTTCACCAAAGCGAGCATCAGATTCCTTTAGTGATTACGCAACCAGATCGCCCAAAGGGAAGGGGAAAAAAATTACTGGCGCCGCCTGTTAAACAAAAAGCACTTGAATTGGAACTGAATATTTTTCAGCCTCAGTCAATTAATCACTCCGAAAGTGTGGCACAAATCAATGCGTTAAATCCAGATTTTTTAGTTGTTGTCGCTTTTGGACAACTGTTGAAAAATGTTGTTTTGGATATCCCCAAAAATGGTGTGTTGAATGTGCATCCATCCATGCTGCCACAATATCGTGGGCCCGCCCCTATTCAATGGGCAATTATTCATGGATGTTCACAAACTGGTGTTTCAATTATGCAATTAGATGAAGGTCTTGATACTGGCGATATTTTACAAACTGAAATGGTAGACATTGATCCGGAAGAAACAGCAGGTATGCTTCATGATCGTCTCGCGAAACAAGGTGCGAATCTTCTTTTAGATACCATACAAAACCTGTCTCATAAAAAAATTACGCCAGAAAAACAAGATCATACGCAGGCAACATATGCGCGGTTATTAATAAAGAAAGATGGCCACATTGATTGGAATCAGTCGTCACTCTCCATTATTAATTTTATTCGCGGTATGACGCCCTGGCCGGGGGCATTCACCTTTATCAATAACAAGCGTATTAAAGTTTTTAAAGCAAAAAAAGTTGATGTGTCTGAGATTGTTGCTCCAGGTACGATCTTGAATTCGTTTCCTGATGAATTATGGATTTCGACTGGTGATGGTGCAATTTCTATTCTTGAGATTCAGAGTGCATCAGGAAAGCGCATGCATATTGCAGATTTTCTGAGAGGCGCCAAAATTGTTGCCGGGCTAAAAATATAGTGATTTCCGAACATAATCCATAATTTCGGCAACGAACATGTAGAGACACGACACCTGCCTTGTCTCTACAATTTCATATTCGGTATTTTGAGTTACAACAGAATCCAATCATCTGCCTTATTTCAGGCATGTTTTCTTACCCATCACCTCAATTTGAGATAAGCCCTGAACTTTTCCACTTTTCCAGTAGCTGATTGGGGACATCACTCATTTCTATCGGATTTGCAACATAGCCGCCAGATTGATTTGGAATAAATTCATAAAAGCAGTTATTACAATATCCAAAGGCACGTTTAGATGGTTTTTCTTCTGATTTTGTATCAGTCAGCGGTAGGGATTTGGGAATTTCGATAATAAAAGTCGTCCCCTGGCCCAAAGTGGATTCAATGCTGACCTTTCCAGACAATCTGGTCTCAATAGTATGAACAACCGCATCCATACCAACTCCACGACCAGAAACATCGCTGACAGTTTCGGCGGTTGAGAACCCGGGTTTAAAGATCAATCGTTTTGCTTCATTCTCTGGCATGCTTGCAGCTTCATCCTCAGAGATGAGTCCTTTGGAGACTGCCGAGGCTTTCAGTTTTTCAGGATCAAGTCCTTTGCCATCATCAGACAATACCAATGTCAGCCGATCCTTTTCATCAGTAACAGTTAACTTGACCTGTCCCTGCTCAGACTTGCCATTGGCAACTCGTTCTTCGCTGTATTCAATACCATGATCAAAGGCATTGCGGATCAAGTGTACAAAAGGTGTATTTAGTTCTCTGGACAAATCACAATCCAAACGCACGTTGTTATCCGCAAGATTAAAAACAACATCCTTTTCCAAACGTTCAATCAATCCAGGTACAATTTTCAAGGCCTGTCCCAGACCTTTTTGTACAGAGACAGATCTGAATGATTGAAGCATTTCAATAATGGAATCATAATCATCGGACTGTATTGGCAGATTGAAAACTTTTTCAATAAGGGATTGAATATCACTGGCATTCACTCTGAGTACAGTGTCGCCGCCACCAATTTTCTGTCCGAGGAGCTTCTCTGTTTTTTCAACAATGTCATCAGTCGCCGCATTGAGCTCATCCAGCGCTGTTTTTGTTTCATCAATTGTTTCTTGCGCAATCGTATCCGCTTGTCTGAGATCATCGAGGCTATTCTCAAGATCTGCAGCCAGTTTGCTAATTCCATGCAATCCAAATGATGCGGCTGTTCCTTTGATTGTATGAACCCCGCGAAACATATTATTCACCAAAGGTTTTGGATCATCGGCATCCGTCAGTGCATTGGCATCATCCAACACCTGGGCCAGCATTTTTGCTGTTTCAGTCAGAAAATCGCAAAACAGATCAGGATCTTCTGCAATTGCTTTGAGTTGCATGTTTTCTTGTTCGGAGCGGGCAATTTCTGCCTGCATAGCTTTTGCACGCGTGATGTCTTCAAGAACAACCAGAATATCGGGTTTATCAGCGCTTTGTTTATGAATCAGATGATAATGGATTTTTGCCCAGGTGGAAGCTCCTTCTTCATTTTTAATTTCAAGTTCATCAAGTGGATTCAGACCCGCCATATCCTCCTCAGGTAATAATTCCTGAGTCAACAAGTCCAAAAATTTTGCCATATCTTTTCTGGCATCTCCTGTGCGTTTGGACAATCCAATGATATCAAGGTAGTTTCGTCCTCTCAAGTCCTCAACACCCAATATCCTTTCACAGGTTTTCGAATATTCAGGGTTAATGCGATAGTCATCATTGGATAGGGAGTCATCATTGGATAGGGTCATAATAGACATCAAGCCAACAGGAACAGTATCCATGATCATGCGGAGTTCAGCGCTTCTTTCGGAAACCAGTTTATCCAGGTTTTGCATGGTTTCATTGATTGTTTTGAGCATGACATTGAAAGCTGTCGCCAGTTTGCCCAATTGTTCGTCTTCGTGTACCGGCATTTCTGCAGCAAAGTTACCATCAGAAACTGCTGATATTGTTCCAACAATTTCATCAATCAATGTGCTTCGAAAAACATCTTTTTCGGATAATTCTTCATATTTTTTTTCCAGCTCATCAAATTTTTTGCTTAACTCGTCAATGGTTTCATCCTGAATTTCCTGAATCGTTTCACATGCAGTATGTTTTTCGCCTTTAGTGGAGGATTGCGCAATTTCCTCAGCATCTTTTAGTAATTCGGCAAGGCTTTTGTTGCCATCAAAAGAATTGCCCAGATCGACACCCGTTTTTGCCTTAATCAACATGCGCCGTGTCTGATTAACAAAACAGGCATCATCATGACTTTCATCACATTTACCACATAATTTATCAACTGCGTTCAGAGCTTTGTCCAATTTTTTGGGATCATGATCTCCAATATCTTCAGGTAGCGTCGTAATTAAATGATCTGAATTCACCTGACGCTGGTTTTTGACAAAATCCAAAAGGATATTTGCCGCAGCATCTATTAATGGCTTTTTTGCTTTTTTTCCGCTAAGCTTTTTTACGAGTTGATGTGCTTTAAAAGCATCTTTATGACTTCCTACAGGCATTTTTCCTCCTCAACAGTTAATGTTAAACTATGAAAAACCTAAATCTTCTCTCATTTGTTGAATGGTCAACGCACGTGCCAAGTTTCTTGTTAATTGTTTTGACACATTATAGCCAACATCAAGCCCATCAAATACAGATTCGACCTGATTGAATATCTGGATGTTACGTTTATTTGCTTCATCCATCCCTAAACGAATCATTGTTTTATGTAATCTTTCTCCATCATTCGCATTGTTTTCATACCATTGAAGTATTTTTTCAATGGTTTCGACAACATCTTCAGGCGCGATATTTGAGGCCAGCTTCAATCCTTTATAATGAATAGAACTTGCCGCCCCGCCAACAAATACATTATATTTCCCTGACGTTCCAATGAGGCCGATATCCACACAATAGGATTCCATACAGTTACGCATACAATCCGAGACAGCAATTTTTACATCAAATTTCATTGGGCGTCCATAAAGGGCTTTATCAATTTCAATGGCTTTTGCCAGGCCATCAACCCCTTGTGAAAACTGGCATAACGCGCCACAACATCCTCGAATATTCCGAATGCCTGAATGCAGTACACCCACACGCAAATCCACAGAAGCAAGCTCCTCAGCAACAGTTGCCACCTGTTCTGGTTTGAGCAGCAAAACAATGCGTTGTGCGTGCGTCAATTTTGCAAGTCCCGCGCCGTTCTTTGTCACTTCTGCAATTTTTTCAATTTGTTCTCCAGTCAATAAGCCGGCTGGAAGATTAACCAATGTGGCAAAGGTGCCATTGGTTTGTTTCAATCCCAGGGCCCAATCTGGACCGCCATCAGATTTACTTTCACTCGTTTCGCCTTTTAAGGCCTGAGTCAAGGGAATAACATACCGATCATCCAGTTCCAGAATTTCCAGTTTCAATATGTAAATCTCATCCTTTTCTTCGCATGACAAGACCTTTGCGTGAACTTCACCAATATCCCCCAATGGCAAATCCAGACCAAAATAAACGGCTTCATCCGGTTCCATTTCATCATCGCTTGAAACCACTGTTGTAAAGGGTGGTTCCACTGGAACAAAATTTTCAGCCAATCCGGCAGATTCATCATCCAGCATGACATCTTCGATAATGACTGTTTCAGACATGAATACCTCCTTTTCTTTTAAAAATTGAAAATTTTAGACATTGATCATCGTTTTGACCACATGGTATTCTTGTTCTTAATCTTACTCTATTTATTTTGATTAAGATTAAAGGGCCGAAACAAGAATCAAGGCCAAATTTTAATATAGCATACAACTAAAAAAATGCAATATTCTAATAATACATACAGGCCTTAAATCTTTTTAAATGTTTCAATAATTTGCGCTGCGAGTTTCTTTGAAATCCCTTTGATTGATTCAAAATCTTCTACTTTTGCCTGTTTGATATTTTGAATTTTTCCAAAATGTTCAATAAGAAGGGCTTTTCGTCTGGCGCCAATACCTGGAATTTCATCCAGTATTGATGAAATTTGCAATTTTTGATGCTTTTTTCTATGAAACTGAATGGCAAATCGATGGGCTTCATCCCGAATTTGTTGAAGTAGCAACAGCGCGTCATCAGAAATAATGATTGGATTGCTTCGTTTGGGAATATATATTTTGTCCTTTGTTTCATGTGGCTTTTTTTTGGCAATTCCAATGACACAAAATTGTTGGTTATCCATAATTTCAGAGATCACATGCACGGCAATTGACAATTGACCACGTCCGCCATCAACCATTAGAACGTCAGGTAGTGGATCAGTTTTATGATTCAAGCGTCTGGACAAAATTTCGTTCATGGACGCATAGTCATCAGGTCCCTGAACAGTCTGGATATGATATCGACGATACTGTGAGGTATCTGGTTCCCCATCAATAAAAACCACACGGCTCGCAACCGGTGAACTTCCGCCAATATTCGAGTTATCAAAGCATTCAATTCGTTCTGGAATCTGCTTGAGTTTCAACGCTTTTTGAATGCCAGCAAGTGCGCGAAAACGTTTATTGCGCCTGGCATCACGATCGGACAGTTCATTTTTTGCATTTTCATCAGCCAATGATGTCAGACGTCGTTTTTCACCCCTTACCGGATGAATCACCATGACTTTTTTATTTTTCAATTGAATTAGGTATCTTTCCAGACTGTCTTTATGTGTCAAATCTAGTGATGTGATCACAGTATTTGGAATGAGGGGCAGATTTTCATAATATTCACGAATGAATGATTCCATCATTTCGTTCATAGTCGCCAGACCTTTTGTAAAGTAATAATGACGCGTATCCGCAAGACGCCCCCGACGAACAGCCATCATCGTAAACACAGTGCCATGATCGCTTTGGGCACAACCAATCACATCCCAGTCAACCGGTGAAGTTGACACCGCAACCTGTTTTTCCAGTATTTTTTCAATGGCCTGCATGCGATCCCGAAAAACAGCCGCATTTTCATAATCCTGCCTGTCGGCATAATCCAACATTTTTTGCTTGAGTTGTTTGACAAGTGCAGGGGTTCGCCCCTTTAAAAACAAAATGATTTCTTGAACCATTTGTTGATAGAGGCTTTTGTCCACCGGAAAACAACAGGGCCCCAGGCAGGTTTTAATTTGATAATTCAGACAGGGGCGTGTCCGCTTTTTGACTTCTTTATGACGACATTTCCGAAGTTTGAACAGTTTATTGATGGTTTGAATGGTCTGGCGGACAGACTGCCCTGATGCAAAAGGCCCAAAATAAATTGCACCATCAGATTTACTTTTCCGGACAACTGACAGATAGGGCCAGGTGCTGTTTGTATCCAGACGAATCAATGGATAGCGTTTGTCATCTTTTAATTGTATATTGTAGCGGGGTCGATGTTGTTTGATTAAATTGGACTCCAATAACAACGCCTCATCTTCGTGAGCAGTAAGAATGGTGTCGAAGGTGGAAATTTTTCGAATCAGTAGCTCTGTTTTGGGATCCAGGTGATCCTTTTTTTGAAAATAGGATGCCAGCCGTTTACGTAAATCTTTTGCTTTTCCCACGTAAATGATTTCATTTTTGGCGTTTTTCATCAAATAGACGCCAGGTTTTGTTGGGACAGAATCAAGTTTAAATTCTTTGGTGGGCATTTTATCTCCTACTAATGAATACTTGAAGATTTGTTTTCATAAGTTATCCATCGTTACTGCCAGTTTCCCATCAAGACAAAAGGTGCCCAAAAAAATGGATGTCTGTATTCAGGTTTTGTGGGATGGTCAATAAAAAATATTTGGGTTTGTTGAAGAGCGCCAAGCTTTGTTCTCCCAGACGCTTTTGCAAATAGCCCATAGAACATCTGCATAAAAAGGCCAGTGCTGCTGTCATTAACTTCCCATAAAGTTGCCAAAACAGATTGTGCACCATTATTTTGTGCCAGCGCCCCAAAGCCCTCAATTTCTCTGCCAGACTGACCTTGACTTCCCATTGCAGTATTACAGGCAGAAAGTGTCAATAAATTTATACCATTGAAATCGCATTTGTTTTCAATATCGATTAAATTAATTGTTGACTGATCCCCCAGAATCAAAAATGAGGATTTTTCATCACCAGGAACCAGCACAAAATGGCTGGCAATATGCAGATAATTGAATTTTCGTCGAAGAATACGCTGAAAATTGCGAAATGAAAAACGATCATTCAATTGAACAATTCCAGGAAATAACCCAATGTGATCATCCGAGCCATGAAGCACAATAGATTCAATTTCAACAGGAACAGCGTGTAGTGCGGGTAAATTGAATTGGGGACACGCATTACTCAAACCAACGCCCGCAATTTTTCCATTTTTATCTGGTTTATATTTTAATTTATCTCGTGCGGCTTCAGTATATATCACTATTTGATACTTCTGAGTTAAATATATCTTTCCTGAATGAAAAGACGAAAATGGTGCATATCGAAGCATTTCATCCAGAGATAACATTAATACACTGGCATTTAATTGCTGTAAATCCGATTCAATGGGGCCAATTAACCATTGATATAATAATTGCGCTTTTTGTAAATGTTCTTGACGATTTTCAATGGCATGTCTAAATTCCGAAATGGTTTGATTCAATGAGAAGGCATCGACCATTGATATTCGAGCAATTTGAATAGTGGGTGTTGTCAATAATATGTGAACACGATCTCTCATAACGATATAATGAATTAGCGCGACGTGATCTCCCAATTGTTTGAGCGTGTATTTTATTCCCTTGATTGTTTTTAATTGCTTTTCTGATAATTCCCTACGACGATCAATATCAGAGATATTGTCAAATGAAGAAATCAATTGCCTGACATAAGTTTGAACATATTCCTGACTTTTATCCAGAATGTTTTCCAAATGTTCCAATCGTTTTATCTGGTTTTCATCAAGCGCTTCATCCAAATCCTTGTCCAGTAATAATTGATGTTCTTTTGAAAGAGAAATTAATTGATGATTTACTTGTTGATATTGGTTTTGCCATTCTTGTTCAATTTCCGAAAAAACAATGGCAGATTGTTTTACATTGCCGCCACGTTTGGCGGCCAATGTAATTTGGAAATATTCTTCTTTCTTGAGCATCCGCAACACCCATTGGGCTTCATTCAAACGCCCCTCCTGAATTAAGAGATCAGCCAGCGCACGAAAGACTTCGGATTTACTCTTGATAAAGCTTGACACCAGTTTTTTGGGCATATTTGAGAATTGTTTACGCATTGCCTGAATCGTGAATAAAGCCTGTTTACCAAAAAATATGGCAGCGCTGATTTTATTTTGTGATGCATACAGTTCTCGGAATCCATCCCAGATATGCCAGGTAAGTTCAGGATCTTTGATTGATTGGGCAATGGTAATCGCTCTTGAATAATTTATTTCTGCCAGGTGAAATTCATTGAGATCTGTTAAAACAATTCCCAGGTTATTCAAGGAGGCTGCAACTGAAGGATGCCAGGGCCCAAATTTATTTTTATAAATGGTCAATGCTTTGATAAAATATTCTTTGGCTTGTTGATATTTCCCTGTATTTCTGAAGGCGATGCCAAGATTGTTCATATCTCTGGCGATATCAGTTCGTTCTTTTGCAATTTTTTGATCAATGGTCAGGGCGCTTTTAAACAAGGGGATTGCTTTTTCATATTGTTTCAAGCGGATATAGGATGTTGCAAGATTATTGATTGCGGCTGTTTTATACGCATGTCTGGGGCCAAATATTTGATTGACAATTGTCAATACTTGTTCCTGATTTTTTATTGCCTTTTGATATATTCCCAAACGTTCGTAAAGAATGGCCTGAACAGTTAAATCACGTGCAATATCAAAATGGGGTTGATGATGAATTGTCTGGTTGATCGCAATAGCTTTTTTGATAACTGTCAGCGCGCGATAATATTTTGATGTATTCAAGTATAGCATGGCAATCCGATTCAAATCTCTTGACACATAGGCATTGTTTTGGCCATACCTGTCAATATCAAAATCCAGGGCCTGATAGTAATGCTTTTCTGCTTCTGACAATTGATTCATTTGTTTGAAGCAATCCCCCAGTATTATAAAGATATCTGAACAGGCCTGTGGATGTTCTGATTGATAAATTGCAAGACATTTTTGAAGCAAAGGGATCGCATCCAAATTTTTGCCCTGCTTTATGAGTATCTGCGCTTCTGATTCCAGCTGCTGAGCTTTGATTATTTCTGTGTTTGAAGAAGGTTGTTTCCTATTTTTAGAATTTGGCGCACAGGCATAAATTGACAGATAGATCAAAAAAGAACATATAAATAATTTTATTTTATGATTGAACATTGTCATCACTTTAAGATATATAGTTTAGTTACTTGTTCATTACGTTTTGCTCAGTTTCTGATTACAGTGCGCTTTGCTCACTAGGTTCAGAAACGAATCAAAAATATTGAATAATAATATCTATCGAATTTTTTTTTCTGATACATTAAATGTTTTATTTATGTTAGTTTTGCATTGACATTTGATTCGCAATTCCATAAAAATTTTGTAAAACGAAATATAACATGAAGCAAATGCAATGAAAAACAAAGCAAGGGCCATTATTTTATTATTTTTTTTTATGTTCGGTCAGCATTTGGGGATGTTTATCAGCAGCAGCATTATTCTATACAGATGATTACGATGTCCTACTTAACGTACAAATGCCTGATTTACTTAAATCTATTGAAACGCATAAAATTAATGCTTCACTAACCCGATACAAAGATTTATCTGTAAAACAGACATCGGGTGTGGCAATAATTGTTCATGGCCTGAATGTCAGGCCCATCAGGATGATTGAAATTGTGCTTGAGCTTTCAAAAATGAACATTGAGGTATTCAGTCTTTCATTGCAGGGGCATGGTAGAAATTTTGTTAAATCTGCCGATTCAAAAGATGAAATCGCCAGAATGGATGATCCCAATTGGTGTCCCTCAAATTTACCGAAAATTGTGGGGGTTGTCGAAAAAATTTGCGTCCCTTAAGTAAGCGGTCATAAATTTTCGGGTAGATAAAAGTTCGTCCAACTAAAAATGTTCGACCGCCTGGGGTTGAAATCCCAGGCGGTGCACATTTCGATTGGCGGCAGCTCCAATATTTATGTTACTCAAACTCAAAGTAATCATCATCACATTCATATTGCTCGGGTGATTCACCATATGATTCAAGAAGAACCGGCGTTGATATTTCTTTGTTATTTTCATCAATTTTCTCTAGAATTAATGAGAACTCCCCTTGATCACCAAAATCATAAAGATAAACGAATGTGTCTCCTGGATTCAGGCCCATTTCTCCGATACGTACTTCTGTTGTAGAAGGATCTTCATCAAATTGTGGCGCATAAACTTCGACAGAAATTCCTTTTCGATTTTTGTACGTAAATTGGTATAGGTGATCATCATCAAAGTCAAACGCTTTTAAAATTGCGTCACTTAATGCTTCCAATTCTAGATTACCAGAAATTCCAATACGCCGCCATACTGAATAAAGAGAGACTTTAAAAATATACTCACCCTCTTGAAATTCGGGCTCTTTCATTATCAAATTATTATTCCACTCTGGAAAATAGGGGTGTAATAGTGATTGCCATTCCCCAAATTGAAATTTTTTCCCCCATATAGATTTCGATATAAAGACTCTTTCAAAAATATCCGCCTTGAGAAAAGGAATCATCACTTTTCCGAAATCAGTACCTTGTATTTGATCAATCAACCAAAACGTATCTATATGTTGTTGAGACGTTTTGACACGAATAAAACCAAACATTTGAAGTAATGCGATATTATACCATCCAGGAAAATATTGAAATTCATCTTTTTTTTGAGCAGGTATAAAAAAATTGTCTTTATAAAAATGTTCAAAAAACATAGAGCATTTTGCCATATGACTCGGAAATCCTTTGTGGCTTTCTTGAATAAGTTCTTTGTTTCCTTGAAGCAGCCATGCTTCCAATAAAGTAAAGTATTGTTCTGTTAAATTAAGGCTATTCCATGACTCAAGCGTCATTTCATCAATTAAAAGATATCTTTTTTTACCAATCATATTCAGATAAGTAATACCTGTAGAACGTAATAACAAATATAAACCATGAATATGCGGAAATGCTTTTTGCTGAGGTCGTTTCGAACTCAATTGTATTGTGTGAGTGAGTTTTGAATTGACCTCTGCCAGTTTTCCCATTGGAAAAAAACCATATTTTCCGCCAGTTTGCATGCCTTTATCTCCAATATAATCCAACAACATATTGAAATCCATTAGAATAGAACCTGGATGTTCATTTGTTATTATCTGGTTCTTCAGTATTTGTTGACTTTTTTTTAAGGAGAATATGGTTGATTTTTTTGATTTTGTTGCTTTTTTCATTGTATTTTTTCCTTTTTATTGTATTTTTCCTGTCTGGCAATTTGTTTTTTGGGGATTGATAATTTGGCATCCTTCATATTCCAGTTAACACTTTTTTTGTACGATTTGTCTTATGTAGAGACGCAATCACAATTCTGGAAAAAGTGTTAACTACTTTTCAACAAATATGAAGGATGCCGATAATTAAAATTTCGGCCATTTTGGTTACGCTCAAATCATTATCACCGACCTTATGCAAATCATTATCTCGACCTTTTGTCAATTATTATCTTCGACCTTTTGTAAGTCAGTCTCTCCGACTTTTATTAATTTATCTCCGATTCTGGCTTTCTTTTTATGAATCGTTTTTCTCCAGAATGACACAGATAGCAAATAATATGACAAATCAAAATCTATACAATGACGGGCGCATTTCAAAAAAGGGGGCATTTTTTTAGCCCTGAAAGGGCTGCACATAAAAGCCCTGGGAAACGCCCTGGGAAACTATTAAAAAAATCTTAAGCCCTGTAAGGGCGTTACATAAATGAGCTATCATTAATTATTGTTCTTATATGTGTCGCGCCCTTTCAGGGCTAAGAAAATGGGGGAATTAATGGGGACGTCTATGATTTTATGCTTTTCTTTGAAAGATTCAACCTCTTGCCAATAAAAGCATAAAATCATAGACGTCCCCTTTTTTACCCTTCTAATTTTTTTCAGCAAATAAAATCTTTTATAAAAAACATATTTGGAGTATACTCCAAAAAAATTTAAAAAAATAAGGAGTGTATTCAAATGATTGATCGATTCATTTCTACATATCAGCGACTGATCCAAAGTATGCGTTATAAATATCACCGGTATATTTATAAGCAGTTTAATATAAACAATCGTCTGACAGGTTTAATTGGCCCACGGGGTAATGATAAAAAATGCAGGTTATCATATTTTTTATAGCAAAAAAGGTGACTTTGAAGTGGGCGATTATATTTTTGAAATCGGCGGAAAAAACAAAACAATGAAACAAATCAAAGATGCTGGCGAAAATGCTTATTTGGTCAAAGAAATCACTGCCGATCAATTGAAACCTCAAGATATTGTTAAGTTTTATACAGGGGACAAACTGGCTGTTGATGGCGATATTATTGATGAAACAATAAGAATAATATATCAAAATTTCTGGATTGCATTTGGCTCAGATATTTTCGGGGTTGCCTTAGGGGCTTTGGGATATCTTTCTCCTTTGATGGCAGGATCGCTTCATATTTTTCATACGCTTGGAATTGTAGGGAATTCAAGTCGTATTTTATTGTTTTCACCACAATAGATAAGGGATCAAGGGGCTAAGGAAGGAGAAGACATGGTACTCCGAAATGCTCCGCTTATTGCCATTGCCCACGCTGCAAAAGATGCGTTAAATCCTGCTGCTGACTCTTGCATTGCTACTGCTTCCCTTGAACTGGCTTGTATTCACGCATAATTTTTTTTATATTGCCAAACAAAATCATTTGATCTTCATAATAACGTGAGTGGCCAAAAAGGGGACGTCTATGATTTTATGCTTTTATCGGCAAGATGTTGAAAATATCAAAAGAAAAGCATAAAATCATAGACGTCCCCTTTTTTTTACCAACCCTTGATATTAATGTTTTATTTTTTATTTTAGATTGTTATCTTGGTCCAACCCTGGTGGCTATATTTATGTTGAAATATTGAAAATATTTTGCTAAACTTTTAAATAACTATTTTAGCAACTTTCGAAGTTGTATTTTTCATTACCTAAACTAAGTAGAAAAGTGATGAAAAAATTAACATTCTATTTTATTATTTTTTGTTCAGTAATATCATTCAATTGTTAAACAGGAGGCCAAAGATGTTTATTGCAAATCATTTTGATACACATGAAAATATTAAAATACTTATAGATTCAGGTTTTTCAGAAAAACAGGCAGAAGGTCAGGTAAAGGTGGTTTCAAATTTAATTGAGAGTAACCTTGCTACAAAACATGATTTACAACAAATGGAAAGTAAATTGCTGACAGAAATCTTACATATACGTTCAGAAACCATCAAATGGGTAGCAGGTATGATGGTTGCTCAAGCTGCTGTTTTTGTCGCAATGTTAAAACTCTTCAATTCGTTTTAAAAAATGGAAATGGGGTCAAACCTTGAATTGTGAATTACTGCTGATTAATTCACATAAGGTTTTCCTGCATCCCCCCAGCAGGCAAGTTCCACCATGAAATTGGGCATCAACAAAAAAATTGGCCTTTGCAAGACTTACCAGTATAAATTGTTGGATTAATTCAAGAAGAATATTTTCCTGCTCAATTTCATTATTGAAATGGTACTCTTTTATTTTTTCTAAAAAAACATCTGAAATCATACAGATAATTCCTCTTTTATCCCTTTTAAAAATTCTTTAACACGTTGATTTGATATACTGTTATAACGCTTTTTTTTCCCAAAAAAAGAGCGTTATAGGCTATTTTTTTGATATTATAGTTAATGTTTTATTCTTTATTTTAGCGGATAAGTCTACAAGTGTATGCATAAATAAAACTGAATAAATACAAATAATTAATTATCGTTTTTTCAATATTTTTAACTAAAATATTTTCGTTATTTCGTCATAATGAAAATATATTGAGTTCCTATAAAATTATCTCAAATGTAAAAGTTTTGTAAAAATAAAAAAAAAGTGTAAGAAATTCATTTTTTTTGTGTCTATAATAGTCGAAATGATACAAATTCACATACGCACAAATGAAAACTAACAGCTTGCCACAGATCAACAAACAAAAAGCTTTCACAGACCAACAAACAGCTTTCATCAAATTTTTTTCTCTAAAATATAGCCTGATTCCACTAAGCCCTTCACAACATCATTATAAGATTTATTACCAAATCGATCGATATCAAGCAACGTTCCTTGTGTTATTCGAAACCAAAGCATACTAAAACTTATGATACCAGCTTTAAGTAAAATATTGCAAGTCCTCCTTTTGAATCCTAACCCGAGTTTACGATTTAAATTGTTTGGTAAAATAAAACATAGTATTATTAGTACGTTATAGCATTTATGCGTACCCCCTAACTTTTAATTGTATTAAATTGTTAATATATCTTGATTTAACTGAAATATAATGATATTGTACCCCCTAACATACAATTTATCATAAGGGGGCTTCATAATGGCATATTTAACTCGAAAAAAAATTAAGGGGATAACTTATTATTACGTTGAAGAGACTGAACGAATAAATGGAAAACCTCGAAGAAAGTGGCAGAAATATTTGGGACCATTACACAGAATACTTGAAGCTGTTGAAGGAAAACCTTGTTCGCA
>Ga0272440_1001679_pt1 | contig 17903 bp, 17 predicted proteins | sample SSMMMBAug17_FD_192440 | JGI IMG/M metagenome (GOLD analysis project Ga0272440, IMG submission 192440) | Marine sediment archaeal communities from Little Sippewissett salt marsh, Falmouth, MA, United States - SSM-MMB-Aug17 | ecosystem: Environmental > Aquatic > Marine > Wetlands > Sediment ...
GGCCATGGAAAACAATGCTTGTAAGAACAGTAGCAGATGGAGGTCAAAGTTATTATGTCAAGGGAAAACATGATCAAACTATTCCACAACTATGGAGTGCAATAAATGAATTGGAAAAATAATGTAATCAATATAGAAAATATATTGAGTTTATTATCTATTAGTAATAAAGATGGTGATGGAATTGACATTGATTCAGGCTTTAAAAAACTACTTGATTATACTATTCAGATAAAAAATACAAATGGAACTGCTTATTTTGTAGGAAATGGAGCTAGTGCATCAATGGCAAGCCATATATCAGCAGATATTGGTAAAAATGCAAAAATAAAAACAGAAGTCTTTACTGACCTTTCGCTAATTACTGCTATTGCAAATGATATATCCTACAAAAATGTTTTTTCAGAACCTCTTTCATGGAAAATTGATATAGGCGATATGATAGTGGCGATAAGCAGTTCTGGTAATTCTCCAAATGTTTTAGAAGCTGTGAAAACAGCATCATTAAAAAAGGCATTTATTGTTACATTATCCGCCATGGAACCTGATAATCCTTTACGCAAAATGGGTAATCTAAATTTTTATGTTCCAGCAGACAGTTATGGATATGCAGAAGTTTCTCATACTGCAATATTACATTATTGGGTTGATATATTATTAAGGGTAATAAAAAGTGAATAATAAGATAAAAAATATTGAAGAATTATCAAAGATTTTAGAAGAAGAGAAAGCTAAAGGTAAAAAGATAATTCACTGTCATGGAGTTTTTGATCTTTTACATATAGGGCATATTCGCTATTTTAAGCAGGCAAAACAAATGGGGGATATTTTAATAGTTACAATAACAGCAGATGAATTTGTTGATAAAGGTCCTCATAGACCAGCTTTTACAGAAACTTTACGATTGGAGGCTGTAGCTTCTTTAAGCGATATTGATTATGTTGCTGTGAACCCATGGCCAACTGCAGAAAATACATTAAAATTATTGAAACCAGATGTTTATGTTAAAGGTTCTGAATTTAAAAATACAGATTCAGATATGACAGGAAAAATTCAAAAAGAAGAAAAGATTGTCTCTGATATTGGTTCCAAAATAGCCTTTACAGAAGATATTGTATTTAGCTCTACAAATCTGATTAATAAATATATATCTAGTTTATCTGATGAACTTAATGATTATTTAAATATATTTAGAAAAAGATACTCATTAGATGATATTTTTAATTTGATAGAAAAAATAGCGTCATTAAAAGTTTTAGTTATTGGAGATACCATTATTGACGAATATCAATATGGTGAAACTATAGGAAAATCTTCTAAAGATCCTACTTTAGCGCTTAAATATGAATCTCGAGATATTTTTGCAGGGGGAATTTTGGCTATTGCAAATCATGTTGCTAATTTTGTTAATACAGTTAAACTTGTTACAATAATAGGAGATAAAAATAGCTATAGCCAGTTTATTGATGAACAGCTTAATCCAAAAATTGATCCCTACTTTATTATTAAAAAAGATAGTCCAACAACATTAAAAAAGCGTTTTATTGATTATTATGCCTTTACTAAACTTCTCGAAGTTTATATCATGGATGATTCTTACTTATCTGAAAATGAAGATATTAAATTATGTAATTGGTTAAAACAAGAAATAAAAAAATATGATCTTGTAATAACAGCGGATTTTGGTCATGGAGCTATAAGTGATAAAGTAGTGAAGCTTTTGTGTGAGAATAGCAAATTTTTTGCTTTAAACACACAAGCTAATGCTGGAAATAGAGGTTTTCATACAGTATCAAGATACCCTTCGGCGGATTTTATTTGCATTGCAGAGCATGAAATGAGATTAGAATTACGTGATACTAAAAGTGATTTAAAGAAATTGTTACAAAAAATTCATAAAAATATTAAGTTTGATAAAATGGTTGTAACCAGTGGGAAAAAAGGGTGTATTGTTTATCATAAGGATAAAGAGTATATTCAAGTACCTTCTTTTGCTCAAAATGTAATAGATAGAGTTGGTGCAGGAGATGCTTTTTTTTCTATTGCATCACTTATGGCTGCTATAGGTGAAAATAATGAATTCATAGGTTTTATAGGTAATGTTGTAGGAGCATTAGCTGTTGAGGTTCTTGGTAATAAAAAGCCAATAGATAAATTAAGTGTAAAAAAATATATAATGTCTTTAATGAAGTAAAATTTAAAGAGGATTTAATTATGGAAATTCAAACAGTTCTTGTTACAGGAGGGGCAGGTTATATTGGTTCTTTACTTGTTCCTAAGCTTTTACAAAATAATTATCGTGTTAAAGTATTAGACCTGTACATTTATGGTACAAATGTATTAGATAGTGTAAAAGATAATTCAAATTTAGAGCAGATTAAAGCAGATATCAGGGATAAAGATGTTTTAGAACAAGTAATGCCTGGAACAGATGCTGTAATTCATCTTGCATGTATTTCTAATGATCCAAGCTATGAGTTAAATCCAAAATTAGGAAAATCAATTAATTTTGATGCTTTTGAGCCATTAGTTGATATCTCAAAAAAAAATAATGTAAAAAGATTTATTTATGCATCTAGTTCAAGTGTATATGGAATAAAACAACAAACAAATGTTACAGAAGATTTGCCTTTAGAACCATTGACTGATTATTCAAAATTTAAAGCAAAGTGTGAAGATATTCTTATTAAAAAATCATCAAATACCTTTATACCTACAATAATTCGACCTTCAACAGTTTGTGGATATGCACCCCGTCTGCGTCTTGATCTTACAGTTAATATTTTGACAAATCATGCAATTAATAATGGAAAAATAACAGTTTTTGGCGGACAGCAGATGCGACCAAATATTCATATTGAAGATATGACTGATTTGTATTTATTTTTATTAGATCAGCCTGTTGAAAAAATTAAAGATAAAATTTACAATGCTGGCTATCAAAACTACAAGGTAATTGAAATTGCAGAAATTGTAAAAAGAGCTCTTGGTGGTAATGTTCCTATTTATATAACACCTACTAATGACAATAGATCTTACCATGTTTCGTCTCAAAAAATAAAACAAGAGTTAGGCTTTGAAGCAAAGTATACTATTGAGCAAGCTGTTATTGATTTGAAAAAAGCTTTTGAAAAGGGGATTATTCCTGATCCAATGAGTTTAGAAATTTATTACAATATTAAAACAATGCAGAAATTAAACATGAAATAAAATAAAATGAAAGATATAATAAATAATCCAAAGACTCTAAATAATATGGCACAAGACTTTCGAATCAATATTCTTGATATGGTAAAAGATTCTAAAGAGGGTCATTTAGGGGCCTGTTTTTCTTGTATTGAAATTTTAACAAGTCTGTATTTTAATATAATGAATATTGATCCCTTAAATCCTGAATGGGATCAAAGAGATTATTTTATATTAAGTAAAGGACATGCAAGCTTTGCACAATATGTAACACTGGCCCATAGAGAATTTTTTAGTAAAGATTTATTGAAAACAGCTGGTTTTAAAGATACAATTTTAGGAGGTCATCCTGATAGAGATAAAGTGCCTGGTATAGATGTTTCAACTGGTTCTCTAGGTCATGGACTTTCTATTGCTGCAGGTATTTCAATTGCAGCTAAACATGATAAAAGACCAAACAGAGTTTTTACTCTTATTGGAGATGGTGAATGTCAGGAAGGTTCTATATGGGAAGCGGCTATGTTTGCTGCAGAGCATAAACTTGATAATATGATTGCCATTATTGATTGTAATTCTCTACAAGCTATAGGTAAAATTTCTGAAGTATTATCAATTGAGCCAATTGTTCAAAAGTGGGAAAGTTTTGGTTGGTCATGCCTTGAAGTTGATGGACATGATTGTAATGAACTTATTAGTGCATTTTCTAAAATACCTTATAAAAAGAATTACCCCACAGCAATTATCGCCAGAACAACAAAAGGAAAAGGCGTTTCATATATGGAAAATGAAATAATGTGGCATGCCAGATGTGTTACAAATAAAGAATATGATCAGGCAATCATTGATATTAACTCATATAAAACATAGAGAAAGTTATGAGAACAGCTTATTGTAAAGCATTATTTGATATAATGGCAGATAACCAACAGGTTTTTGCTCTTACTGCAGATATTGGATTTCGCAATTTTGATAAAATTATTAATGATTTTCCAGATCGTTTTATAAATGTTGGTGTTGCTGAAGCTAATATGGTTGGAATTGCAGCAGGACTTGCTCTTTCTGGTAAAATTCCATTTATTTTTACTATAGCTCCCTTTGTAACAATGCGTTGTCTTGAGCAAATAAGAATTGATCTTTGTTATCAAAAATTACCAGTAAAAATAATAGGTGCAGGAGGAGGATTTGTATATGGACCACAGGGTACAACACATCACGCTATAGAAGAAATTGGAATGTTAAGAACAATACCTGAAATGACAGTTATAGCCCCTGCAGATCCTGTTCAAACTGAAAAGGCTGTTCATGCGACAATGAATATTAACTCTCCTGTATATATAAGAATAGGACGAAATAATGAACCTGTTATATACAATTATAAGCAGATATTTAATATTGGAAAAGCTGATATTTTACAAGAAGGTAAAGACGTTTCTATTCTGACATATGGTGCTTTAGTAAAAAATTCAATAGATGCTGCTGCAATATTAAATAAATCTGGAATAAGCACAGGTGTTGTAAATATGCATACAATAAAGCCAATTGATATTAATTGTGTGCTTGAATGTGCTAAAAATACCAGTACTATTGTCACTATTGAAGAGCATAATATAATAGGCGGCCTTGGAAGCGCAGTGGCTGAAATATTATCAGAAAATAATCATAGAAAAATTCTTTTTAAAAGAATTGGTATCAATGATAAATTTATAAGGATGAATGCAGAGTATAAACAACTTCAAACTGAATTTTTTCTTGATAGTGATGGTATAGCTTCTTTAATTAAAAATCTTATTATAAAAGACAGTTGAACAAAAATAGAAAAATTTTAGGAAAAACAAATGGGAAAATTACTAAATATTATTCAGCCTCTTCATAATAAAACAAGCAGGCAATATATACAAAGAATGTTAGATGAAAAAGTTTCATGTATGAAAATAGCAAAAGAATATGGAAAGGATTTTTGGGATGGTGATAGAAAATTTGGTTATGGTGGGTACAAGTATGATGGAAGATGGAAAAGTGCAGCACAAAGATTAATAAGCCAATATAATTTATCTGAAGATGCTAAAATTCTTGATGTTGGATGCGGAAAAGCTTATCTTTTATATGAAATAAAGCAATTGCTTCCTGACTCAAAGATTTCAGGCTTTGACATTTCCCAATATGCAATATCTAACGCAAAAGAAGAAATACAAAATTATCTTTTTGTACACAATGCAAGTTCTATATATCCTTTTGGAGATAAAGAGTTTGATCTTGTTATATCTCTGACAACTCTTCATAATCTTTTAATATATGAATTAAAAACAGCTTTTAAAGAAATTGAAAGAATAGGAAATAATAAATTTATTGTAGTTGAAAGCTATAAAAACGAGCTAGAACTTTTTAATCTTCAATGCTGGGCTCTTACATGTGAATCTTTTTATAAACCTGATGAATGGATCTGGCTTTTTAATGAATTTGGTTATTCTGGAGATTATGAGTTTATTTATTTTGAATAGTATTTTCTGCTAATAAAATTTTAAATAAGGAGAATTTGCTTTGTCTCTTTTATATTCTAAAATGAAAATTTTTCATTATCAAAAAAAATTAGACTCCCTTAATAAGGATAAAGATGTTCTTCCGCCAATACATATTAGAATTAAACCCACAAATAAATGCAACCATAACTGCAAATACTGTGCTTATAGATCATCAAATTTACAATTAGGAAAAGATATGAAAGTTCATGATATGATATCAGAACATAGAATGATTGAACTAATTGATGACTTTGTTGATTTAGATGTTAAAGCAATTACATTTAGCGGAGGAGGCGATCCTTTTTGTTATCCTCATCTAACAAAAGCACTAAATAAGCTTATAAAAACAAATATTAAATTTGCAGCGTTAACGAATGGATCAAAGATGAATCAGGAACAGTCCGAGTTATTTGCACTCAATGGTACATGGCTTAGAGTTTCAATGGATGGATGGGATGATGAGAGTTATACATTTTATAGAAATGTCAAACATGGTGAGTTTACTAAAATAATGAAAAATATGGAAAATTTTAAAAAATATAATGGGAAATGTTATCTTGGTGTTAGTTTAATTGCAGATAAAAATAATGCATCTCATATATTTGAATCAATTTCTAATATAAAAAATATCGGTGCTGATAGTGTGAAAGTTTCTCCTTGTATAGTAGACAATGATGGTCAAAAAAACAATCTTTATCATAAACCTATATTTGATCTTATAAAAGATCAAATAGCTCAATCAATTAATATGCTCGCTGATTCTTCTTTTGAAATATATGATTCATACCATGAACTGGATACAAAATTTGATAAAAAATATTTGTGGTGTCCTTATATACAAATATTACCTGTAATAGGTGCAGATATGAATGTATATTCATGTCAGGATAAAGCATATAATCTTGAAAATGGACTTATTGGTTCAATTAAAGATAAAAGTTTTAAAGAATTTTGGATGTCAGATAAAGATAAGTTTTTTAAAATTAATCCTTCTTTAGATTGTAATCATCATTGTGTTTCAAATATAAAAAATTCAATGATTTATGAATACATTAATGTTGATTATGATCATATGGACTTTGTATAATAGATTATGAAAGTACTTATAACAGGTGCAAGTGGCTTTATTGGAAATTATATAGCAAAATATTTATTAAATTCATTTGAAATCATTTGTACAGCAAGAAAAAAAAAAATTGATAATTTAGGTTGTTATGTATGGTATGGCGATATTTCAAATGGATTAAATTTAGATAAACCAGTTGATTTAATAATCCACTGTGCAGCTCAATCTCCATCAGAAGGTGTAAAAGTTATTGACTATATAAATTCTAATATTATTGCAACAAAAGAAGTTCTTAAATACGCTGTTAAGAATAATATAAAAAAAATAATATATCTTTCTGGTATATCAGTATATGGACGTCCACTTAAAAATATAATTGATGAGGACACACATATTGTAAATCCTGATAACTATGGGCATACAAAATTTCTTGCTGAACAGCTAATCAAAGATGAAGGACGTATAACACACTCTTTTGTTTTAAGAATGCCTGGAGTAATAGGCAAAAATGCAAAAACACCATGGCTTGCAAGAATTGCTGTAAGCTTGAAAAATAATAAAGATGTTACAATATATAATCCTGATGCACAATTTAATAATATTCTTTGTATTGAAGACCTTGCCAAATTTATTAAATTTTTATTAGAATTAGATAACAATCTTTATTATAACTGTTTAAATCTGGCAAGCTCTGAACCATTAACTATTTTTGAAACTGTTAAATTATTAAAGGATTGTTTAAAGTCTAACTCAAAGATTATTATAAAAAAATCAAACAAAATATCATTTATGATTTCTTATAAAAAAGCATTACAATATGGTTTTAAACCAAAATCTGTTTCAGAAATTATTTTAAATAATTATAATCTAAATTAAATGATTTTTGATTATAAAAAAGGTATAAAATGAAAAAAGCATTAATTATTGGTGGAGGCTTTGCTGGTTGCACTGCTGCTAACATTTTAAAAAATAAAGGTTTTGATATAACATTATTTGAGGGGAATAATTATTTAGGTGGAGGATGCACAACCTTTTTTTATCATGGTCATCCTTATACATATGGCCCCAGGCATTTGCTAATAAATATTGATGATACGTATGTGTGGGATTATTTTAGTCAGTATTTATCCCTTAGAGAGCTTAAACATCATACTATGACATATGTTAGTGATGATAACAGATTTTATACATATCCTATTCATTATGATGAAATTAAGGAAATGCCTGATAAGGATTTAATTTATAGAGAACTTGATAATAGAGAGTCAGCAGATAAAGCAAAAGATTTTGAAGAATATTGGGTTAATTCAGTAGGCAGCATTCTATACAATAAATTTATTCATTTATATTCTGAAAAAATGTGGAAAATAAAAAATAATAAAGAAATCGATGATTTTGCATTTTCTCCAAAAGGTGTTGCATTAAAAACTGGTTCAAAACAATGTCTTGAAGGTCAAAAGATAATTGCCTATCCCAGGGAATATGATGGGTATAATTCATATTTTGATAAATGTACTCAAGGATGTAAAGTAATATTTAATACCTATATCAAGCATTTTGATTTGAATAATAAAAGGGTCTTTGCTGATGGACAGTGGTTTAAAGGTGATATTATTGTAAATACCACTTCTCTTGATTTAGTGTTTGAATATCAATATGGTGAGCTTAAATATATTGGTAGAGATTTTTTAAAATTAATATTGCCTGTAGAAAGAATTACACCTGAGCCATATTATTTTATACAATATGCCGGGGATGAATCATATACAAGAGTTGTGGAATATAAACTTTTAACTGGATATAAATCACAAGATACCCTTATTATTATCGAATTTCCTTCCAATAATAATAAGCTTTATCCATATCCAATAAAATCAGAAATAAAAAAAGCAAATAATTATAAAAAATTATTTCCAGCCGATACATATACAATAGGTAGAGCAGGTACCTATCATTATGATAATATGGATATGATAGTAAAAGATTGTATTAATTTGTTTAAAAACATATAGGTTATAAAAATGGACGAAAAATATTTTGAAAAACAGTTTTATAGACCTCATGTACAGCTTGATTGTAGATTAACACAGTATTTTGTAGATAATAATTTATTTGAAAAATATCCTATGATTATCGGTGATGTAGGTGCGAGAGGCGGAGGAGATATAATATGGGAAATATATAAAGAGCAGTGTATCCTTTATGGTTTTGAGCCAGATAATCAAGAGTATGAACTTTTAATTAAAAAAAATAACGAATCATCAAAACATTCTTTTAAAAGTATAATATCAAATTATGCTTTATGGAACGAAAGGCAAAAAAAATCACTGTTTATTTATGCACAAAAAAGTGCTTCTTCATTTTATGAAGCATCAAACTTTTACAGCAGACTTCCAGAATCAGAACAAATGAATTTAATTGACCAGGTAGAAGTAGAAAATGTTATTACATTAGATGAATATTCAAGTCAAAATTCTATTGAATTTGATATTTTAAAATTAGATGTTCAAGGAGCTGAATTAGCAATTTTACAAGGTGGAAAATATCAACTTGAAAACAATTGTAAGGCTGTAATAACTGAAGTGGAGTTTGTTGAACTTTATAAAGAACAACCTCTTTTTAATGATATAGACTGTTTTTTAAAGCAAAGAGGATTTACTCTTTTTGATCTTGATATAAGAAGATGGTCTAGAAAAAAATTATCTAAAAATTTACATAAGGTAAAATTTGGCCAGATAATTTATGCTGATGCTTTATATTTAAAAGACCCTATTGAAAATAACACATATAGAAAATTAATTTCAAAAAAGGATTGTTTAAAACTAATATCTATTGCGGAGCTTTTTTCATTGCCTGATTTTGCTTTAGAACTAATTGATTTTAGTCATGAAAAAGGTTTTGTAGAAGCTTCCGAACGTAATTATTATATTGATTTAATAAATTCAAATAAGATAAAAAAAATTAGAAATCGTAACATACAGATTTAGTCATAAAGATTTTGACAAGGCGCCTGATCATAATAATCCGGAGGCGTACTTAAAGTGCGTTGAGGAATGATTTTGATAGGGGAACGTAGTCCAAAATCTTTATGACTAAATTTGTAGCATAAAATTAATAGAAAGAATGTATCCATGAATATAGATATTAACAATCTACCACTTCCAAAGCCTCTTGTTGACTATGATGATGAAAGAAAAAAGGCTTTACGTGCTTCTAAAAATAGAAAAACAAATTATGAAAAATATCAAATTTCAAAAAGGGATTATTCTCTTGATTATTTACCATTAAAGCTTGATATTGAAAATGTCAGCAGATGTAATTTTCACTGCTCAAAATGTCAGGTTAGTGGATGGTCTGGCAATAAAAGAGCGGAAGATCTTTCTTTAAATAATTTCAAATTATTGATAGATAGTATAAACAGCCTTATTGAGATAAAAATTCAGGGAATGGGTGAACCTTTACTTGGAAGTGATACTTTTTTTGATATGATCAGCTATGCACGAAGTAAGCATATATGGGTCAGAACTTCAACAAATGCGTCATTATTACATGTTAATAATAATTATGAAAAACTAATAGAATCAGATCCTTGTGAAATACAAATTTCAATAGATGGTGCTGATAGTGAAACATATAATTCAATAAGAAAAGGAGGAAATTTTGAAAGAGTAAAAGAAAATTGTAAATTAATAAATCGATTTTGTGAGAAAAAAAATTTGTTAAAAACAAGAATGTGGGTATGTTTAGAAAAAAGAAATATTTCACAAATTTCTTTATTTGTAGAACTTGCAAAAAAATTATCTTTTCGTAGATTAACCTATGCTGTTGATCTTCATGGTTGGGGGCAAAAACAATTTTTCGACAAAAACGATGAACTCTCTATTAAAAATAACATAACAGAAGATGATGCCTTTGAAATTGTTGAAATTGGCAAAAAAAATGATGTTGAAGTGACATTTTGGAGTAATATAAATAGATTTGAAAAAAATGATATTTCAAAGTTATGTCCATGGCCATTTGAACGTTCGTTTATTTCTTCTGATATGAAAATCGTTCCCTGTTGTATGATTGCAAATCCTGAAATTATAAATTTTGGAAAAGCATCTTCTTTTGTCGATATTTGGAATAATTATGATTATCAAAAATTTAGAAAAGATCATTTAGAAGGTAATATTCCAGATGTTTGCAAAAAATGCTATATTAATGGAGGATAAATGGCAATAAGTTGTCTCATGGTGCATTGGTTAAATCATATAAAAAAAGCCGGCTTTTTTAAACAAGGTGAAAGTTTATTGGAATTTGGGCCTCAGGATATAACTGCATCTAAAAAAACAGTAGAAAGTGTAGCTTATGAAAATGTAAAATATGATGCTTCATGGATTATTCAAAATATTTTTGACGGTGATATCCCAAAATTTAACACTCAAAAATATTTTTACAAAATTTTTGGATTTAATAATTATAAGTCACTTGACGCATTTGATAGGCGAGCTGATTATAGATATGACTTAAATTATCTGTTTGATCCTGCCTCTGAATATAAATACGATTTGAACTATGTAAGAGCACCTTCAGAAAAATTTTTTTCTATCACAAATTTTGGAACGTCAGAACATTGTTTTAATATTGCAGCATCTTTTCATACTGCTCATAATTTTTTACAACCAGGGGGAATATTTTTATACGTATTGCCTGCTTTTGGCCATATTAATCATGGATTTTATAATATTCATCCCAATGTTTACACCAATTTAGCAATTTATAATGATTATGAAATATTAGATTTCAGATATATTGATAATTTTGGAGTTAGATGTTTATGTGTGGAACAAGATGATTATAAACCTTTTGACTTTGAAAACCTTCCAATTAAATATAATGATACTATAGATGATGGGATAAAGAAAAAGGTAGCTGATTTGTTTGTTAAAAATGCACTTAGTGAAGACACCAAAAAATTCAGTCAGGTTGGAATTTTTGATTATTGTTTTGTTGCACTTCGTAAAAAAAATGAAAAACCTTTTAAAATTCCTTCTCAGTATTAACATCTACGATATAAGGAATGGCTTTTTATGAAATTAATATTTAATGGTTTATACAGATTTAGTTATAGAGATTTTGGCAAGGCGCCATATCAAAATTATCCGCAGACGTACAATAACTAAATCTGTATATAACCTGATAGGAGGTTAATATTGATTGATATAGAAGAATATAGGCTCCAAGAAGCAATAGTTATAAACAATATGAAAAGTTGGAGATTTAGGGAGATTAATTTTTTACCCACCTTTGAAAGATTTGGTTTTCCAGATAAATATGAAAATCTTTCAAGATTAAGGCAATATTTAAATACATTTCATGAAAGACGATTTGAAAGTTATATGCATGAAGATGATGGTATTAATGTTGAAGAAATGGAATTTCTTGTTTGTGTGTTATTAAGAAATTTAGCTTTTCAGGAATTTGCTTTTCCAAATAAAAATCAAATTATTCCTTTTGACACTGCTATGGCAGCTTTAAAAATTTTTTTAAGAATCTTTGCAATAAAGCCTGATTGTAAATCAATCCTTGAAATAGGACCTGGTTCAGGTTTTTTACCTCAGTTTTTATCGCTTAAAAATATAAAACTTTATGTCGGGATAGAAGCGTGTGAAGTCTTGTATATGCTTCAAGATTTACAATTTAGTTATCTTTTTGGAAGGGAATTCATGCAATGTTTAAATTTTGAAAATAACAACCCAGAAATATTTTCTAATAATCCAGATTTAAATCCAGAAGCCTATGTTAACGAATATGAAATTAACCGTAAAGATCATTCTTATAAATATTTACATTTTCCATGGTGGAACGCTGACTACTTCGTAAATCAAAATATAAAATTTGATCTAATAACCTCAAATGCAAATCTTACAGAATTCTCCCCATACGCACTAAAAAATTATTTATATATAATTAATAAATGTTTAAAAAATGAAGGAATTTTTTTAGTATGTTGTTTTGGGGGGGGGAACGTATCTATAAATACAATTTTTAAAGAACTGGTAAAATATAATTTTGCTTTGCTTTATATGCAAAAATTAACTGTTACTGTTGCTTTATTTGTAAAGAAAGGCCATCCTTTGTTTGAAATATGCTTTCAGCCTGATTTTACTAAATTAAAAAATGGAAATATAGAAATAAAAATGCCCGGTAATATACAATTTTTAAATAATTATATACAAAATATGTCAAAAGGTTTAAAAAAGAAATACACCAAAAAAGAATTGTATATGATAGTAAAAGATAAATATCTCAAATAATAATTATGAAAAAAAAACAAAATAATAAAAAAAACGTTATATATCTGGCTCCTCATCTATATTCATTTGGTGAATTTGCATATCATATTTTTGCATTGAAAAATATTTATTATGAATCTATCATAACTGTTATTGCATATCCTTCTCAAATAAAACTTATTACAAAAGTTAATAAATCTTTGTACAATATTGCGACAAGAGATATTAATCTTGTTCTTTCCACAGACAATGATTTATTGTGGTATACAACAAGATATTCAGATAAAGATAAATATTCTGAAATAGTTGTAGACAATGATTATAAATTTATTTTGTATCCTTATCAAAGGTTATACGAACAATTCTATTTATTATTTCAAAATCAGAAACCAAGATACTATTTATCATTATCTGATATAGAGCTAAAAGCTGGAGAAATACTTAAACACAAATTTAAAATTCCTGAAAATGCTCCTATTGTTACTTTACATGTAAGAGATAGTGGGTTTTATGGTAAAAATGATAGATCAAAATGTAGAAATGCAACAATAGATAATTATTTTCCAGCAATTAAGTATTTAATAGATAATGGTTATTATGTTATAAGGCTGGGAGATAAAAAAATGACTCCTTTAAAAGTTTCCTGGCCGCAATTTATCGATGCTCCTTTTCATAAAGATTATATAGATATGGTAGATCCTTACTTTATTGCTTCTAGCAAGTTTATTATTTCATCTAATTCAGGTCCATATATGATTGCCGCTGCATTTGGAATTCCAAGACTTGCGACAAATTTTTTAATTAATCCAATAAATCAATGTGCATGGGAAAATGACATATTTTTATTTAAAAAAATATATTCTCATAATCTAAAAAGAATGTTAACTTTCGATGAATTTTATTGTTCCAGATTATTCGCTAACCCCGAAGATCATGAACAATATGATATAGATTATATTGAAAATACCCCAGAAGAAATATTGATGGCTACAAAAGAAATGATTGATAGATTGAAAGGATCTATTAATATTGATGTTTGTAAAAGAGTTAAAAATTATTTTTTTGAAATTCAGCAGGAAAATTTAATTAATCAACATAATAACATACATAATATGTCTTTTATATCTGCTCTTCATTTTTTTTCAAAAAAAAATTGTCCTATTAGTATTGAATATTTAAAATTAAATCCTGATTTAATCGAAAAAAAGATTAATAGTAAATATATAATTAACCAAAATCAAATCAATGATGCGTATGAAACACAAATGCTTGCAGGAAATTCATATTTTGAAAAAGCTAATTTTGAAGAAGCAAAGATGGTTTATCAATATATTCTTTCTGAAAATAATAACAATTATGAGGCTTATAATAATATAGGAGTAATATATTTTTACACTAAGGAATATGAAAAATGTGAAGAATATTTGATTCAATCTTTAGTTATTGAACCTTTTTATCGATTAGCATTAATAAATCTTTATAAACTTTTTTTTACAAAAAAAGAAGTTAAAAAAATAATTCCATACATAGAGAGATATTTATTAAAAAATCCTGAAGATAAAGAAATAAAAAAATTATATTACGATGTAGCTCTAATACATGAAACAAATATTAAAAATGCAATAATTGTTGATAAAAAACAAATAGTTAAAATAAAAAATATCGTTTCAAAACCTTATTTAAATAATAAATATCATAAACCTCAAAATAATATCATAATAACAAGTATATCAAAAGATGATACTTTATACCTTACCAATATTTTAAAACAAACACTTGATAATATTATGTTTATATCAAATGATAATTTTGATATTTCTGTTGAACAATTACCTTCAATATTTACAGAAAATCGTATAGCTTATATAAAAAATCATGATACATTAAAATTCTATGAAGATCTATTAGTTGTTTTGCCTTTCAATATAACACATTTATTATTTTCTGAATTTGGAAAGATGAAAATTCAATCACTTATTAATGATTATGCTTATAAAATAATAGCAATCATTAAAAGCCCTTTTGATATTATTATGGAATGGAATAATGTTGAAAAAAAGTCTGAAAAGAATAATATTCAAAAAGAATTATCAATGTGGAATAAAGTATTAAATAATAGAACCAACTCAATTGAAAAATTATCCCAAATATGGGAGTTTTACGCTTCTATTTTTTATGGTTTACAAAATTATATTGAGGTAATAACCCACGAAGAGATAAATCAAGCTCCAAATGATGCATTAAACAAAATTTATTCATATATTGGACATTATCCAAATAAAGTAAATAATGAAATATATAAAAATAATAATCAACTTGAATTTGAACCATTACCAGAAATTAATCATTATATAGATAAATATTGTCCAAGCCGATTATTATATGGTTATATTTACCCCCAAAAAAATAATAAGATTCCAATGATAAAAAAAAGAAGAGAAAATTATGGGGTTCATGCATATAATTTATTAATAAAATAATTTAGGATATAATTATGTTTTCGTACAAATCACCAGAAAATTCTTTAAACTATGGTTATAAGCCAGAGAAACAAATCATATTAATGAGATATCTTGCAAATTTTTTTATCAAGTTATTTAGATTAAATACTAATTTTCGTTTTATCACAGAATTACAACAGATGATCAAACCAACAATATCTGTAGATATCCCAGATGGTAATAAATTGTCTTTTGTAACTGGTCATGGAAGACTTGTATGGAGAGCAAAAACTTTTATTTTTGAAGAACCAGAGCTTATTGAATGGATAGATACATTTAGTAAAAATGATGTATTTTTTGACGTTGGAGCAAATGTTGGTTGCTATTCTCTTTATTGTTCAAAATTTAAAAAAGTTAAAACCTATTCATTTGAACCAGAAATAAATAATCTCCAATTGCTTAATGAAAATATTTTTATTAATAATCTTTCTGAAAAGTGTATTCCAATACCTCTTGCCTGTCATAACAAAACTGAAATAAATCCTTTTCATATTAGAGAATTTACAAAAGGAGGTGCAATTAATAGTATAGGTAGAGATTCTCTTTTTTTAGAAAATAAAAGCATTGAAAACTATTGTCAACAAACTCTTTGTATGACTCTGGATGATGTTATTGATATATTTAATATTGATATTCCAACAAAGATAAAAATAGATGTTGATACTAACGAATTACAAGTTGTGTTGGGTTTAAAAAAATATATAAAGCATGTTAAAGAAATATATATTGAGCTATATAAAAATTTTAATGAACATAAAGAAGTTATTGATTTCCTAAATCAAAATGGTTTTACAGATTGTGTGCAATTTGAAGCTAAAGCTCCGTTGCAATATAAGGGAAAAGTATTGAATTGCCTTTTTAAAAAAGTAGAATAGCTATTAAAACAGTTTTCAACAAATTTTTTTTATTAGTTAAGACACCAGTAAAAATAGGATATATTATGTCAAAACAAAAATATAATAAAATCGTTATGATAAACCCTCCGGGCAAAGTTTTTTTAAATAAAGATGGAATGCCCGCACATAGAAAACATTGTTTCCCTCCTATTGGCATTGCATATTTAGCTGCTTCTGCAATAAAACGCGGTTATGATGTAAAAATTATTGATTGTATCGCAGAAGGATATCAAAATGAAGTTGCTAAAGATAATGCTATAATATATGGGCTCCCTATAGATGATATTATTAATAAAATTAATAATTTGTCTCCAGATATTGTAGGCATCAGTGTGATGTTCTCTTTTATGAAAAATGAAATAACAGAAATATGTAAAAAAATAAAATCAAAATTCAACATTCCAATAGTTCTTGGAGGATGCCATCCATCAGCAGAACCTGAAATAACACTCAAATCAATGCCTGTAGAATATATTATGATTGGAGAGGTTGATGAATATTTTTCAGATCTTCTTGATGCAATTAACAATATAAAAAATATAAATAACATCCCTTCATTATACTACAAAAAAATGATAAAATCTATAATACAATGGAATCTTTAAAACCAGTTCATACAGGAAGTACATGGAAACATTATTCTGTAAAAGATATGGCTGTTCCAAAGGATTTGGATTCTCTTCCATATCCTGCATGGGATCTATTTTTAATGAATAATTATTGGGAATCAAATGTTCGTATTGGAGGCGGTGATGTAGTAAAAGAAAGATATGCTGTTATGATGGCTACTAGGGGATGCCATCATTCTTGTAGTTTTTGTTATTCTTCTTTAATGAGTGGATATAAGGGATTTAGATATCGAAGTAATGAAAGTATAATCAATGAAATAAAGTGGTTGATCGACAAATATGATGTTGAAGAAATTTTATTCGTAGATGATAATTTTTTTGTTGGAAAAAAGAGAGTAAAATCTCTTCTTAAACTTTTTATAAAAGAATTCCCCAAAATATGTTTTCAAGCTGTTGGAGGAACAGAAGTAAAATGTTTAGATAAAGAAATGATTGATTTAATGGCAGATGCTAATTTTCATAAAGTATTACTATCAATTGAAGCAGCAGATGAGGATATTCAAAAATTTTCAATTGATAAAAATGTTCCTATTAGTAAAGTAACAGAATATGTAGACTACTTCAAATCTAAAAAAGTTGAAATTAGAGCTCTTTTTATGATGGGTTTTCCTGGAGAAACAAGACAACAAATTGAAAAAACTGTAAGAATGGCAAGAGAGCTTAATGTAGATGATTTTTATCTGTCTATCGTAACTTCGTAACTGGGTGCAATCCCATTTAGTGGCACTACCGATATTAATTCAGCGTCAATTAATATGCTAAATAAAAACAATATTTTATAAATATAGCTGGACTCTTTGCTCATATTCTTGTATATTTATATACATG
>Ga0272440_1001680_pt1 | contig 17903 bp, 24 predicted proteins | sample SSMMMBAug17_FD_192440 | JGI IMG/M metagenome (GOLD analysis project Ga0272440, IMG submission 192440) | Marine sediment archaeal communities from Little Sippewissett salt marsh, Falmouth, MA, United States - SSM-MMB-Aug17 | ecosystem: Environmental > Aquatic > Marine > Wetlands > Sediment ...
TTAAGTTTCGGGATTGGATACTATCAAATCTTTGATCTCAATCGGAACATAGATAATATACAATATATACAGCATCCCTCAGATGTTGATCTTGTGGATGCGACATTATACAGGTTTGATCTCCCGGATGGGGCCACAGACAAAGTCTTATTCAGGACTTGGAAATGTTTTTATTATGGATATAAGCCTTTATTCTCAGATGTGCCGGACAATATGGAGATCCCTTTTGTCAAGTGTGAGCATGGTCACAGATTCTCAGCCAAGGACCCAGAGGTTTACTATTCAAACATTGAGCCTCTCTCAGATCAGGAAAAATCAATTTATATCCATGAGAGGGAGAAGTCTGGGTTTTTCTATAATATGATCCTGGGAGGGGCCTTGATATTGACAGTCTTGGCATTAATCCGGTTTTGGTATTTATACGAAAACAACCGGGAGGAGTTTGGCAAGACAATAATCGGGGATTGGATCATCAAGATCCAGGAGGGCAAAGATGGAAATAAAGACAAGTGATAAGAGTCTGGAGATTGAGGTCATATATCCCTCAAAAGGCAAATTCAAGAGATCAGCCGGACAGCCCAGGCTCTCCCAGTATTTCAAGCAATTGGTCAAGCATGGCTTTATTAGTGAGCCGAGGATCGAGTTTGAGGGCCCGGAGGAGATCCATTTCTGTATTAAGTGCCATGACAAGGGAGTCTATCATCATATAATCAAGGGCTTTCAATCAGTGAGGGGGATATAAACATGAATGTCACTCATATAATTGACGGGATCACCACAGCAATGGAGAGCCCGGATTGTGCTCCTCTTGTCTATATGCAAACAGGGACTCTCTCAGTCTTGAGGCTTTTGTGGTATGGGTTTGTCTTTGCCTTAATAGTCAAGACCTGGGGAGTGGTCCTGAATTATTCTTTTGAGTTTGCAATCAAAAAATTTAAGCAATGGAGGGAGAAATATGGAAACAATAAAAAAAATCAATGAGCAGATCCAAGCCAAAACACAAGAGCTTATATCAACAAAAGTCCTCAAGGACAAGGAAAAGGCTCAGGAGTCAATCTCTTTTTTTAATAAGCTCAAGTCTATGATCAGAGGGATCTTGTCCCATGAGAAAAAATTTGACAAGATCGATCATGTCATAGTCAAGTCCGGGTCTCAGGTCTTTACAGTCAAGGACAAGAAAAAAATCAAGTTCTGGATGGATCTTGCAAAAAATCAGATTGATGCATCAATATACCGAGAGACTCATCCGACAATCTTGATAAAAAAGGTTGTGTACAATGGAGATTAAAGCCTCGATTATCATTGATGACAACATGATCAGGAAAGTCCTTGAGAGACGGGTCCGAAATATGCTTAATAAAATAACCAGGAGGGAGCTTGATGCCAATAGAGAAAAAATCATTCAGGAGATACAATCTCTCAGACAAAGAGCCGAAAAATAAGCCTCTTGCAGTCAAGCTCAATCAAGAGGATCAGGAGCTCATCCAGATCGGTCAATGGATTCTTAATCAGGACTCTCAAGGCTATGTCTTAAAATCTTTAGCTCGGATAGGCTTAAAGGTAATACTTCGGGATTTTGGAGCCAAAGAGATGCATTATCTTACGAGGGGAGACCGGGTCCGGACCCAGTTCCAGGAGCCACAATTTAAGCATTTTGACCGGAATGGTAATGCAAGATCTGATTAAAAGGTATTACCTTTTTAATATGCAGGGTTACTTATGCATTTTAAGGTCTTTGCCGGGGCCCTGTTTCTATATTTCTATATTTCTATATTCTTGAAACCTTTATATTGTGGATTGCTCAAAAGGATTTTATGGGACTATTCGGGTTTAAATGTCGGAGCATGAAATTTCCTAAGGGGGCTAAATTCAAGGATGTGATGGTCAATGAGAAAGACAAAAGACTTATTCTGCTATTTGAGGAGGATGATCTCCTATGACCTCAAGCCCTAATCTGAGCCGGAAATATTACAATGAACAAAGGAGGAAAGAGCCGGACAAATATGGATCAATGTCTTTCTCTGAGTGGAAAGATGTCAAGTCACAGGCATGGGAGGAAAGACAGGCCCAGAGGAGCCAGTCCAAGATTAAAGAGGCTGAGTCTATGGCTGAGGATGGGAAAGTCTATGTCTATACAAACAAAGGAGGGGGGCTCCGGGATCCTGAGAGTTATGATGTGATGTCCCTTGATCAGTTTCGGAAACTGAGCAATCAAAAGGATTATAGGGTATTCTCCCGGGAGGAATATAATCAAAGAGTCCAAAAGGCCCGGGGGAAAGCTTATGAGGAAAAGATGAGGGACCGGGCAGTCCAGGAGCAAGAGACAAAAAAACAGGAGCTCCGGGAAAAATACGGGGTCTCAAAAGATACAGAGGTCATCTTTGTCGATAAAAAGACTTATGCAGAAGTCCAAAAAGCCAAGAGTCCGACAATCCTCAACGGGCAATTATACAAAAATAAAGAGGATGCAGTGAGGACAGCAGTCGGGATCTCAATGAGGGACAAGCTCGAAAGGGCTCGGATCCTCCAATCCTGGGAAAATAAAAGGGCATGGTTTGAATTTGAGGATCAGTTTCGAGACTATCAGTCCCAAGTCTGGGCACAAAAACGGGCCCAGGCAGGGATCCAGGATCAGCCACAGGCAAATAAACTCCTTGATACAAATATCAGTCAAGAGACAATCTCCAGGATCAAACAGATGGACCCGGCAGATATAAACAATCCTCAAGCCTTTGCTCGGGACCTTGCAAGGGATTTCAAGGATCCACAGGCCCAGGCCCAGGCTCAAGCGGATTATTTGGATCAAGTCAAGGCAAATCAGGATTTCAGGCCCATAAATACACAAAAAAGCCCGGAGATGATGAGGTCTGAGCTCACCACTGAGAGGGGTCTGGACCAATTTAATATAAATGAGCCAGTGAGCTCACTGAAACGGATCACCGACAGATGGGGCCGGGACCTGGAGCTCCGGCATCAGGAAAAGACCCAGGGATTCAGGCAAAGGCAAGATCAAGCATCTCAGCTCTATCAGGAGCAATTAAGACTTACAACAAGCCAGGAAACTCAGGATCCATTTATGAGACTGGAGAAATTGTCCCAAGAAGTGAGAGCTCCAAAAATAAAAGATTCGGCTGTCATGCTCGGGAGCTCAGTATTGACAGGAGTGGCCCAGGCAGGGAAAGGGATCTTTATAGATCTCCCTTTGCATCCGGTCCAGGCTGTCAAAGGTTTCGGGGAGATGGTCTCTCATCCGGTCCAGGCCGGGGGTCAATTAATCTCAGAAGTGACCCGGGACCCTATTAAGACAATCACCCGGACATCCACAGAATTATTTTTATTTAAGAGATTGACTGAGGGAGCAAGTCGGATCCTCCGGCCCAAGGTCCAGGACATCCCAATCCAAGCCAAAGGAGTCAAAAGCATGAAAACAGTCCGGGACACAGGGACCACAACAGAGATCCAGATCGAGACAGTCACAGGCAAGGCCCGGAGTCGATTTTTTTGGCAAAAGCCCAAGATCAAGCCAAGGTCAAGGATTGCTCTTGACATGGAGAGATCAGCCAGGTCCGGGTTTTCTGAGAGTGGCTATGTTGAGCAATCAGGCTCAGGAAAAGGAGTGCTCAAGCTCAAGGATGGCAAGGCCCAGATCGAGATCACAGACTACACAGAGACCGGACAGCCGAGCCGGGTCCTTGATCTTGACATGGCCGAGACAGGCAAACTCCCATCCGGGACTCCAATTGATGGCAAGACTCCAGGTCTGAAAAAATCTCCAGGAGTGGACATTTCTCAACAGGTCCGGAAAGGATATACTTATGAGAGGACTGTCAAGACGGATCTCTTTGACTTTGAGGATGGGGGTCGGTATCCTTGGATAAAAAAACAGACAGTCAATGTCCCAGAGATCATAAAAAACAAAGTCAGGATCACAGATGTCAAAACTTTCAAGTCTGGAGGAGATGTCTCCGGAAACTTACTACTTGAGGAGCAAATGGCCGGGAAATTCTCAAAATTTGAGAAAGCTCCGAAATCTCAGCCTCAGAGCCCACTAAATCCCGGCCCAAAAGCTCCAGGGGGCTCAGTGGTTGCGGAATTTGGCAAAGACGGGAGCTTTAAACTGTACTCTGTCACAGAGTCCGGGGGAGAGATCCCTTTTGTCGGTGAAAAACCACTCAGTCCCAGATCTCAAAGCATGGTCCAATCCTTTACTAAGACATTGCAACAGACCAAAGGAGCCGAGCTCCCGGTTGTGGATGTCAAGACAGTCAAGCCTCAGACTGTCTCTTTGCCTGTCATTGCTCCAGAGTCTAAAGGCCAGGAGGCTCGGGGAGTGATGCCCTCTTTAGTTGTTGAAACAAGGGAGAAAACGGAGACACAGTCCTCTCCAGTTCTCTCCCTTGAAAAGCCTCCGAAACCTAAAGAGATGCTCAGTCTTGATACTTTTACAGAGCTCGAGAGAAAAAACAAGAATAAAGAGACAATTGATCTCAAACCACTCGAGGCGACAGAGTCAAGGCTGAATTTAATGACTTTGCCGGGTCTTGAGGATCTCCAGGTCCAGGAGCCAGGCCTTGAGCCAGTGATCGACATCAAAACCGATACAAATCAACGGGAGAGGATGATCATGGGCCCTCAATTGATGAGTCTTGAGAGTTTTGATGCTTTCCAGGGCTTTGAGATGGACCCTTTCTCCGAAACAGGCACAGCAAAAAGCAGTCTCAGAATAAAAAAAGATGATGAGAGGATCGAGGAGATCTTTAAAGGGTTTGATGTGTTTGTCAAGTCAAGGGGCAAGTTTGCAAAGGTCAATAAAGAGGGCTCACTTTTAGAGGGTGAAGCTCTTGCAGTCGGCTCCGGAGTAGTGGATGAGACAGCCTCAGCGACATTTATGATCCGGCCATCAAAGGATCCACTCAATCCGGTCCGGCAAAGCTCGGCCCGGGATCTTGCGAAATTTGAGCTCATGGGAGGGGGCAGATATACAGAAAAGTCAAAATACCGGATTGATACTCCTGGAGAGGTTGCCGGGATTTCCAGGCTTGGCCAAGTAGCCCAGAGGACAAAAGGCTTTATCAGAGAGGCTAATAAAGTTCTCCCTCGAGCTTTGGATGAGTTTGCAGTGCCATCAATAGCAAATGAGGGCAAAACCAATAAATCAATGTTTGGAGGGAGGTTAATATGATGAAAAAAAAGGGATTCCTTGTCTTGAGGGTCTTGGTTGCAATATGGATCGGGGTCGGGGGCCTTGTCATGCTTGTGGTCTTGCATCCTTTAGTGGATGCTTTAGTCACTTCATTTATCGCAGGGAGCTCAGATCCATTGCAAGACTTTGCAGTGAGGATGATTGAGGCCTTTTTTGTGTTTGCTCTGTTTATCGGATGCATATTGACAGCAGTCACAGGAGAATAAAAATGAGAAAACTCATGCTTTTATTGATTGCAGTGCTCTTATGTAGCTTTACCTATGCGGTTGAGATAAATCAAACTGTGCTCTGGGATGCGGACTTTGATGAGGACTCAGCCAGGACCGGGGCAGAGACAAATATAGTCACTGATTATATTGACGGGTCGGGAGAAATGATGTTTCTTGCTTGTGATCTGTCAAGCATCCCATCAGGCTCAACGATAAACTCGGCTCACTTGGAATTTTATTCAACAGCCTCAACAAGCGAGGCGATTGATATATGGAAATATGATGATAACTCAGTCAATGGCTCCCAAGTGGATGATATTTGTCCCGGGGCCTATTGCTCAGATCTCAATAATAATCTCAATACCAAAGCCTTGACCTGGACCGGGGGCGGAGTGGATGATGTCTGGAATAAAGTCGGAGCCAATGAGTCCGGCATTGCCTCAATTATCCAGACCTCAATCAATGCAGGGGACCAAAATGTGACCTTTGCATTTAACAGCACAGACACAGGCGGAGCAGATTATATCAGTGCTCGGTCTCTTGAGTTTGGGTCTCTTGAGCCTCGGTGTTTTATTGATTATACTGAGGGCTCGGACCATAATGTCCAATACAAATTTACTCAAGACCTTGATCCTATTGCTCTGGATACTTCTGGATCCGGCAATAATGGGACAATAACCGGAGCCTCCTGGACAAGTGACGGGAAAGTGGGTCCGGGGATGTCTTTTGATGGGAATGGAGATAAAATTTCAACATCGCCAATTACTGAGATAAGTAATATAATTACTATTAGTTTATGGGCAAAAATAAGTAAATATGTAGCAAATACAAGATTAATAAGTAATGCCAACCCCGCCCCGCCTTATCAAGGGTTTGAGATTAGGACAGCAGGGAACAAGTTTGGTTTTTGGGGAGGAGGTAGTTCTTGGTTAAATGCAGTATCAACAATAAATCTTAATGAATGGTATTATATTACAACTACTTGTGACAATAACACAAAGAATACAAGTATATATATTAATGGAATATATGAAGCTAGTTTATTACAAGATTGCAAACTATATTATTCAGACGATATTAATATAGGTGCTCGTGCGAATGAAGATTATTATTTCAACGGCACAATCGACGAGGTCAATATCTGGAGCCGGGTCCTCAACGAAACGGAGATCCTGGATCTATACGGGGAGGGCAAAGACAAATTTTATGTAGATCCTGAAAATGTCGGGGGATCATGCTCAGACTCTTACAGCCGGGGAGAAAACTCCGAGTCAAATCCTTGGTGTTCATTACAGACAGCCCTTGACAATCTTGCCGAGGGAGACACAATCTTTCTCCGGGATGGAAACCACTCCCAGGTCGGAGACCCGGCAGGGAGCTCCCAGGTCGGAGGCTTTGAATTGACAGATCCTCATACATGGACTGAGGGATTCACAATCACAAGCTATCCAGGAGAGACTGCAACATTGACCTCTCATATTGATGCTTGTGGCCTTGGGACCTGGACCCTGAGCTCGGGGATCTGGACTGTGGCTTATGGGGGTTACAATGAATATATGAGATATTATCTCAGGAACACAACAACAGGCCAAAAATGGGAAATGTTGGCTTATGACAATGATGCCGGGGACATGGACTCCTGGATCGACATGGCAGACCCATCCAATCCTTACGGATGCTTTGCGGATGATACAACAGACGATTATATCGAGTGCAGACTCCCGTCTTGGGCCAATCCTAACACTTGCGGAGAGGTCTATGTCTCAAACTCGACAGCAGTCCTCTTTTTTGACAATCAAGACGGGGCTGAGAGAATAATTGCCAATGTGACAATCGAGTCCGGGAGATCTGGGATATATACAACAGACGGAGCAAACTTGACAATCAACAATGTCGAGATCTTTGGAGGAGAGTTTGGGATCCGACAGGCCAGGTTTGACGGGCTTAAAGTGATGTACTCTCATCTATTGCAAGACTACTATGATGACTCCTCAATGGCTTGGGATGATCACAGGAAAGGCGAGACAGCAGAGTCAAGCTCAATCTTTACAGATGATGATCCGACAAACACAAACATCACTCACAACAGGATCCAGGGATGGTTTAATGGGATCCTTGCCTATAACAATGACGGAGACTGCGGATTTTCCGGGCTTGATGTCGGCTATAATAATTTTACCGAGATCTATGATGATGTCGGAGAGGGTGAGGGTGACGGATGTCCCAGCAGATGGCATCATAACCTCATAAATGACTCTTTTGTCGGCTTTTCATTTCATCCTTATGATGATCCCACTCACTCGACAATCGTGGACCATAACATCTATTACAATCCAAAATACAATTATTTCTACAAAGGAGGAGCCAGTTATTACGGAGAGGCTGTCAAGATGGCCTCAACATCAGACTATACTCTGGGAGTGAATTTCTCTCATAATGATTTTTTGGGAGGCAATGGCATCAAAGCAAACACAGGACAAACTCATACCCAATATAATAATAATTGGGTAGATAATATCTTTTATTCAGACATTGCAGGGACTTACTTGATCACTAAGTCAGGGCTCGAGTCGGATGGAGTTTTCTATGACAATAATCTGTATTACAGCATAACAAATTATTTCAGATATTACGGGTCCGACAGCATCAGCACAACATACAACAGTTTAGCCTCTGCGATTGCATCCGGGAGACTTCCAAGCTCAAATTTAAACTCAATAGATGCAGATCCACTCCTTGGCTCGGACTTTATCCCTCCTGCGGGGAGTCCAGTCTGTGGAGCAGGGACAGGGGGCTCAGACATAGGAGCTTTACCTTGCAGTACCACTCCTCCTCAGGTCACAGTCACAATCACAAGTCCGGCCAATAACTCAGTCACAGCCGAGGAGTATCCAGTGATTGAATGGGAAACAAACCGGGAAAGCAATTGTACTCTTTTGAGATATATAGAGGGAGAGTCTCCTTTTGGGTTATTCTTACTAAACTACTATTACAATGTCCCTGCAAACACAACAAGGACCTATATTGTAAATATTCCCTCAATGCAAGTAGTTGTCCCAGATATGACCTTTTTTAATATAAAAGTCAAGTGTACTCACCAATATACTCAGACAGACCAAAAAATATTAAATATCTATGTGGACACAGCCGAGCCAGTCCCATCAATCAATTACCCAGTGAGCTCGACAAACATCAAGAAAACATCCGGGGAGCAATGGATTGAGCTTGATGCCTCTTGCTATGATCAGACTCTTGAGGATGCATCAATCAGCATCACAAACAGCTCAGGATCTTGGTATTGGTCCGACAATCAGACGGGTCTCAGTGCCACAAATACAACATCTTACACTTGGACAGACAATGTCTCAATGAGCTCGTGGCCAGTCGGGAAATATACAGTTAATGTCTCTTGTCTTGATGGGGGCTCAGACTTGACCTCAACATGGACCTCATACGATTTCCAGACAAACATCACAGTCTATCTCAATGATTCAAACACTGGGGCCTTATTAAGCAATTTCTCACTCTTTACAGATGATTACAATGCAACAGCAAACGGGACAAGTGCCATCCTCTGGGTTGATGCCAATGCCTCAGTCTATATCACTGGAAATATGACAGACTATGTTGTAGTCCCTCAAAATGTAAGTGTTGATTATTCAAACTTGACCATCACAATGACCGGGCTCATTGCCGGGACCTTGCTCCAATTTTATGATGAGCAGTCCGGAGAGCCTTTGATCGGTGAATGGATCGAGATGGAGCTTGTCGGGGCGATTGGGGCCAATTACTCCACAAACACAAGCTCACAGCTCATTAATGCCCTGGATGAGGGCCTATACTTTGCGATCTATGGCAATGATGATTATTATAAGAGGAGTTTCCCGGTTGTGATCAATGACACAGGGGTCAAGGCAGTTAAACTTTATTGTCTGGAGACAAATGAGTCCGGGCTTGTCTCATTTTATATCAAGGATGTCGAGGACCAATTTATTGAGAATATCTCAATAATGTTTATGAGATTAGTGCAGGGGACATGGAGGACAGTTATCCACAGATACACAGACTTTGCAGGGTCCACCCAGGTCAATCTTGATCCCTTTGCCCGGTACTACATGGTCATCACAGATCCCTCCGGGGCCTATCAGACAAAGTCTGCTTATGTTGAGCCCGTCTTTTCGAGTTATACAGTATTTTTGGATGAGTCCACAAAAACCAATTATACCACAGTCTGGGACTCTGTAAATTATAATATCGGGATAAAAAACGGGACCCTGGACAAAAAATCAACAAATTTCACTCTCACAGTGGTCTCCGGGATCTCAAATATTGATTATTTCGGTTTGAGCTCCTGGATCAATGGGACATTTTACTCTCAAAATATCTCCGGGAGTCCCTCGGGAGGGATTGCATATATTGACCTGCCTCTCAATGAGGTAGTAAATCAAAACGCAAATGTCTCATATTTTATCAAGACAACAAATCCTCATCTCATTGTCACAGAATTGACATACAGCATCTTAAACTATGCCACAATGACCGGAAATCACTCTTTAATCCCTAATATGGCCCTTTTGAGGGGTGAGGTCAGTGAGAGATCCCGGATAATAATCGGTGAGCTCATTGCAGTGCTTATGGCCATCCTGGGACAAATCTTGATCCCATGGAAAAAATACGGACCTCTTGCCGGGATTCCTATCCTTGCGATCCTCGGGGCTCCTATGATCGGATGGATCCCTTTATGGCTTGTGGCCTTTCAAAGCATCCTTATGGTCGGGATTGTAACTGTCTGGGGTGATTACTGAAAATGGGTGAGGCATCAAATATTTTTATCACAATAATGATTATCAATATTGTGCTATTTATCGGGCTCAATGGCATGGGCTCAGGAAAAGCAAACCTTGTCAAGACTCAGCTATTTACTGAGTCGGGGTTTTTGAGTCTTGAGGGGGACCGGGTCGATCTTGGCCCAATCCCAAAAGAGAAACCGGAGCTCCAGTCTACTACTGTGGAGTCGGACATCATCTCATTTAAGAGTTTTGATGCCTTGCAGATTGTCTGGAATTTCATTATTGGGATGCTTAATATCATAACTGTCCCTTTCACTCTGAGCTATAATCTATTTACCACAGCCGGGACAGTCGGTCAAATGATTAGTCTCTTGATCTTTGCTCCTCTCGGGATGCTCCAGGTCATTAGTTTGGTCTTTGTGATCAAGGGGGTAGGAAATTGATCGGGGAGATGATTGTCCGGTTTTATGAGTATCTTGCAATAGATGTCCTCGGGCATCCTCTTTTATTCGGGATAAGTCTATTGTCGATCATAGTCTTGATGATGATGGTCTCCGGGATGCCGAGATGGGGCATCTTGATCTATGGGTCAAGCTTTACTCTTGCCCTCAGTAGCCCAGGCTATCATCCCATATTAATCCCGGAATGGGTTTTTTATATTGTCTTGATCATGCTCGGGCTTATATGGTCAGCAGTGATCATCAGGATAAAAAGTTAGGAGGTTTGAAAATGGGGTTTTTAAGTGGAGCAAAGGAAAGCATCAGCTCATGGAAAAGGAAACAAAATGAGAGATCCAGGGAAAAGGAGGAGACCCGGACCATGAGGCTCGAGGCCAGGGCCAAGGATGAGGAGGAATATCTCAAGCTCCAGGCCAGGCAAGACAAAGCAAAAAAGACAATCTCAAAGGCCAAGTCCAAGCGGATGGAAAACTCAGCGATAAACAAGGCTTTCAATGGCTTAAAGGCTTTTGGTGACGCAGTGGGAGGCTCATCCGGGAAAGTCAAGCGAAAAGGCCACAAACGGGGCTCCAGGAGTAAATCTGAGATGGATTTATTCTACGGAAAGAAAGAGTCCAGGAAAGCAAAGGATGAGATTGATGATCTATTTGGAGAGGGGATGCTTTAATCTCCTCCAAAGATCTTAATCAGAGGTTGCATGATCCAGGATGCAAAATATAAATAGGATCCTATTACTGCCCTATGCCAAAACAAAACTTTATTTTTTCTCCAGGTCCTCTGGATATAATCAAAATAATTTCTCATGCTCATACTATCTCATACTTATTCATATAATTTTATATTGTACAGTACAACAATATTTAAATATCTGTACTGTACAAAAAGGAGCACAATGCCAAGAGACGGATACAACATCATAACCTTGAGTGAGGATTTACTGTCTGAGATTGACTCACTTGTAGACCCGGACATTGAGTCCCGGAAATCGAGACAAAAAATAATCTCAGAGGCAATAAAGCAATGGAAGTTAAAAAATTGACTTCCAAAGGAGGAAAAAAATGGCAGACAATTTTAAGAGGGAATTAGCACAGCAAGAGTATAATGGAGACTACTGGCTTGTGGACAAGCTTGTCTCTGGAGCTCTGGATTAAGATGGCTCGTAAGTGGTTTGAAAAAACTTCTCCAGACTTCAAACAGATCCTCTGGGTCTTTCTAAAGGAGGGATGTTTTGTTAATGTTTACCTAATTAACAGACAGGCTCTCCTTGGGGTTGTGGTTGCAATCGCAAAAGAGACAATTGAGATCAAGGCAAAATATCCAGAGCCCTATATTGTGCCTATTGACAAGATTGTAGCAGTCCAGAGAGCAGGGTTGCCAGTGCCTCCAGGTCCGGCAAGATGAGATCATTGGAGCAATTGGCCAAGAGTTACGGGGCATATTTTGACCATAATGAGGCTCAAAATTATGCTCCTCTCCTTGTCCCTGGACAAAGGACAACATACCGGGAAAAGGCCCGGAGATACTTTGTCAAGTATTGCATGACAAACAGACCCTTTTATAATCAAAAAAGGGGGGCTCCCTTAAAGGGAGGGGCCTATGATAAAAGGGAGCCTATTACAAAATGATTGAGAAATACATTCCAGAAGAAATTATAATCATTTTTGGGATTAGTGTTGCCATTTTGGGTTTTAAATTGTGGTGGCATCTAAGAAAACAAAGACTTAAAGCGGAGAATTAATTTTTCAGAGGTTTGAAATTGGCAAAAAAAAAGTGTACCGGAAACTATACCGGAAAGTGTACCACAAAGGAGGGGGTACTCAAAAAACTCGGCCCGGCAGAGACAAAACTGTTTAACTATATGGCTGAGGGAATTACAAAGTCTGAGCATCTTGCATCCCGTCTCAGAGTCGGGCTCCGGAGGATCAGGGCCATCAAGTCACAGCTCAAGAAAAAAGGACTCATTGACAAGCATGGATTTATCTGTACCGAAAAAATAGGTACACTCAGCCTCAAAGAAGTCGAAAAAACAAGATTAAAAAATTCTGATTGGAGATTTCACAAGCTCCATATTTTGGTCAAGCCTTATTATTTTTATCCGAGATGGCACAAGATCCGGACAGAGTTCGGGAATTATGGGATCCCGTTTTATAACTGGACTTTGATGATCCATCCGGACATGATCGAGTTTAGGCTTAGGGAGGGGATTGACTTTGCTCATCCGGACAGATTCCAGGCCACAGCCAAGGCCCAGGATGATCTAAACCGGGCCATAGTCCGGGCCTCAAATAAATTCGGGTTTGAGGTTTTTAAAAATCAAAAATGCAATATCCGGATCGTGGATCAACATTTCTCAAACACTCCCTCAGATGTTGCCAAGGCCTCAAAGGATGATTATCTCCAGATTAAAGGTTTTGATGGCAAAGTGTTTTTTCAGTTTGACAAAAGCAAGGGACCCAAGGAAATGGAGTTTCCTCATCCTGAGAGGGCTCAGAGTGATGCTGAGATCTTTGATCCATTTTTCAATGATATAAGAAATCATCCGGAGCTCCCGGAGATCTCGGAGATGTGGAGGATCCTGTCTGCATCCATCAAGAGACAAGACCAGGTCCTCAGAGAGATCTTGACAATCGAAAGGGAGACCCAGGCATCAATCGGGATCATTGCAATGTATATCCAGACGCAAATAAATCAAGTGCCACAAAGCCCAGAGGTCAAGGAGGATCCGGGCTATATTGGATAAAACAACAAGGAGGGATTAAACATGACTGGAACAGTGAAAATAATTGATGAGGATGGGGCTGTCCTCGGCTATCTTGAGGGGGATGAGGAAAATGTTTGAGGAATTTCCTTGTCTGCCTTGGTGGGCTCAATGGAGTTGTATCATAACTCAAACCTTGATTATATTCGGCTTGGTGAGATTGATGGCCTATATAATCACTCTGAGGAGTAAAAAATGAGTGAGGCTCTGCAAAAGGTTGAGCTCCCTTGTGGATGCATCATCACCACAGACGGGAGGACAATTGTCAAGTGTGATCAATGTGACCACTGCAAAAAGGAGGCCAAAAATTGAGCCAATGGGCAGACTTTAATCAATCAGTGCGGAGGAGACAAGCCTTTGCAAAGGCCCGGAGCCTCAGAAAAAGGCCTTGTCCCTCTTGCGGTCTGTTTGGTTGTATCTGTCAAAAAAAGCTCAGAATACCGACATTTAAGTGGATTATCTGTCAGCATTGCGGGAGACGGATCAAGCTATGGTTTAAGCCTCAGATCTTTAAATGGGTTGCTGTCTGTCCTTGTGATGCAGTATTTGTCCGGGATGATGACACAATGGAATTATACTATTAAGGAGGGAGACAATGTTTGAAAAAATAAAAGAGATGTGGATGCTTTTTAAGATGGCTTTTTGTCTAGGGAGGGACTGGGCGAGGAATGGCAAAGGAAAAAAAAGAGTGTAGATATTGCCCGGCCCAGATTGAAAAAGAGATCTATGATGTGATCTGTTTCCTTGCAAAGTATAAAGGGATCAATATTAAAGATCTTGTCTCAGAAAAGCTCAGGAATGATCAAGAGATCCAGGACTTTAAATCAAGGATTGAAAATCTGAGGACTTTCAAAAAATAATATTTTTTCTAAAAATATATTTCAATAGTCTTTATATACTTCTAAGTTCTGATTTCTAATTATGGAGGGGATAACTTTATGATGAAAGCAAAAAGGGGCCAGGTAGCAAACTTTGTTTACATGGCCATTGCAGTGATCCTCGGGATCGGTCTTGCTGTGCCTATCACAACCTCGGTTGTCGGGACTGCAAACCTTACTGGGATTGATGCGACAATCGCCGGATTTCTCTCTACTCTGATAATCGTAGGTGTGCTCATGGGCATAGTTTACGGGACTATTGTCAGGAAGTGAGGAAACCTTGAGATTGGACAGTGAGGAGCCAAGCTCCTCCCTTTTTTCCTCTCGGAGATGATATAAAATGTTGTGGTGGATGTTTTTCCCATTGTTTGCGGTTGCCTTAGTCATGCTTGTGGCATCTTTCCATTATGAGATCTATCCTATGTTTGCTATTCCTGGACTCTTATTCTTGATCCTTGCCGGGGGACTGTTTGCCACAGGGATCACAGTGCAGACCGGGGAGCTTGAATATACAGACTGGGAAAATCAGACAATCACTGAGTACCAATATTCAACAACAGAGGGAGGGCCCAACATATTGACCGGGATGATGATGCTCGGGTTTGCATTTTTCTCATGGGGGGGGATGCTTATCTATGCAACAAAAAAAGAGGACCGGGAATATAGACGGACAATAGATTAAGATGGCTGAGGATATTCTTGCACAGTATTTCCATAAAGTCCGAGAGCTCTATGACTTGGCTCAAAAAGGCAATCAAGAGGCAATCCGGATTTATCCTCAGGCTCTTGCAAAATATAAAGAGGCCCTTGCAAATTCTCAAAGAGATTCACTCAAAAAGGCTCAATACTATGAGCAAATCGAGGATCAAATCAATAAACGGGTCAAGCAAAAGCTCAAGGATGTCAAGGCACAACAAAAACGGAAACAGTATGCAGGGAGCCCTATTGAGCTCGGTCAATGGACTTGTGACCCGGATGCCTCTGAGGACTATCCAGACATCTCAAAGGATGAGTATCTGGGAAACCTTGACCCTGGTGAGTATCGCAAATTGACTCAGGATGATGAGCTTGTCGGGATCCTTGCAGACTCTCCGGAGTTTTTTGAGAGTTTGCTCCCTTTATGCATCAGGAGGCGAAAGAGCTCCCTCGCATTATCAAACTCAAAAAATGCTCTCGCAAGGAGACTAATCTCTGAGGAAAATATTAATCTAAATAAGACAGTGGAGGAAAAAACCTCTCACTCAAATAAATTTAAAGGGGCTTTCAGTAAAAAAAGTAATTGGTGAAAAAATGGCATCATGGATATTTTGGACAATGTACGGACTCATAGGATACACAATGATCTCACTAACTTTTATTATAGTGACTAGATCTGCTTGGATGTTTGCCTTTGAGATGTGGAGAGGGAGGAAAATGCTTGTATTCTTTAAAAGGGGCAATGTCATCACAGATTACAGGCTATTAAAGGAGGAGCCAGTGCTCGGGCTCAAAAAAGGAGAAAAAACTTATTCAGTGGATGAGAGGAAAGGGATCAGGTTTAAGAGGCTCCCAGTCCATATATTTGACGAGAATAATATTGCAGAGCTTGACTTTTCAGACAAAACAAACATTTATCCTCCTTATAAATTCGATCCGGCAGTGTACCAAAAAGCCATAAAACGGGCCTTGGCCTCCGGGGTCAATGACAGCCCTCTCCAGGTCTGGATCATTGCCGGGGTTATTGTGCTTGTGCTCTTGATCCTTGCTGTGTTCAGTGGATACATAGATTATCAAACCTATGTCATGATTAGGGACCAGGTCTTAAAAGGGGTGAGCATGAAAATATGAGGTCCTTTTTGTATGATGTGACGATCCGGGACAATCAAGACTACAATGTGGTTTTCCAGATCAAAAAGTGCCCGGAGCATATTGCTCACCGGAAACTTGCGGAGTTTGTAAACCAAAAGCTTGGTGTTCGGAAAAGATGCCCTTTAAATCTCCATAATTGGCCGGACATGAGGCTTGATACAAAATGTCTCGATTGTGGTCTCACTGTCCGGAGATTCAGAAAAGAAAAGAAATTAAGGAAAGAGGGGAGATTATCATGGATTTAGATTTACCCTCTGGAGTTTCTCATCCTTGGGTCTTTGTGCAGAAAAGAGACATCTTTGAGCTCAAATTCCAGGTCCGGGACATGATCAAGGAGTATTCTATGATCCACCGGAAAAACTGTGTCAATTATACGAAATTCTATAATCTTGTCGGGACAATATCTGAGCTCTATGTCCAGGTCAAAGAAGTAGCCAGGAAAAACAAAAATGTCAAAAAACAATTTAAATCCACTCTTGACTTTTTTGATGCATTGATCCGGCAAGTGACCACTGATTTAGATGCAGAGATTTTCCCTCAGATCTATCAAAATTATATCCAATTGATGGATATTATCTTTATGCTTGGATTGACAAACTTTGAGAAAAAAGTCACAGACCCGGGCCGGGCAGTGGTCCCGGAGGAGGCACAATGATCGAGGAAAAAGACAGAAAAAAATATTTAAGGAAACTCAACAACAAAAAACAGGCCTTGGTCAAGCTCAATCATGGGCTCATGATCCAGGGAAAAAGACAGGAGGCTCAGTGCAATTGCAATATAATCCGGGGGATAGATTACGCAATCTTAGTTTTTAAAAGATGGTCAAAGTCAATATAGGGGGGCAAACTTATTATCTTGACGGATACATGAGGAGCAATCTCGACATCATCAAACAGCAAATAAATAATCATGATCAGGATTTTGTCGGGGTCGTGGATGGTTTCGAGGGTGTCGGCAAGTCTGTCATGGCAATGGGCCTCGGGTTTTATGTGGATCCATCCTTGACAATTGAGAGGATCTGTTTTACTGCGGATGAGTTCAAAGAGGCAGTCAATAAAGCAAAAAAGGGCCAGTGTGTGATCTATGACGAAGCCATCACTGGAGCATTTTCCCGGGAGGCTATCCAGCAAATGAATGTCATCTTAATCAAGATGATGGCCCAGGTCCGGCAAAAAAACCTCTTTATGCTTATGGTCCTCCCGTCTTTCTTTGACCTTGACAAAAACCTTGCCCTCTGGAGGTCCAAGTTCTTGGTACATTGTCACTTTGGGAAAAACTATGAGAGGGGATTCTTTAAATTTGCCAATCTCGAGACCAAAAAGCGGATCTATGTTGAGGGGCAAAAGACTTATCATTATCCAATAGATCCCTCAAAATGGAATTTCTTTGGCAGGTTTACAAAACATTATCCTATCAATGAAAAGCAATACAGGGCCAAAAAACTGAGATCTTATGAGGAGTCAGACTATACTCAGTTTAGTCTCAGGAAACTCCGAGCTCAAAGGGATTCTCTGATTGTTGTCATGCTCAATATGGGCTTTACACAGACTGAGGTCTCGGAGTTCTCGGACTTACTTGATGAGGGTATAACTCAAAAGCAAGTCTCCAATGTAGGGCTCAAATATAAGAAATTAGAAGTTAGAAATACAGCCATAAGACTTAAATCTATTCTTGGGAGGATTGGCCAGGAGGAGGCTGAAAAAGTGGAGGGAAACAATGGATCCGGGGATAAATAAAGCTATCAAGTACACTTTATTGA
>Ga0272440_1001681_pt1 | contig 17900 bp, 12 predicted proteins | sample SSMMMBAug17_FD_192440 | JGI IMG/M metagenome (GOLD analysis project Ga0272440, IMG submission 192440) | Marine sediment archaeal communities from Little Sippewissett salt marsh, Falmouth, MA, United States - SSM-MMB-Aug17 | ecosystem: Environmental > Aquatic > Marine > Wetlands > Sediment ...
ATGATAACTAGCATTGTCCATTATAATAACTGAATTTTTAGGTATATTTGGAAGTAATTGTGTTGTAAACCATTTTGAAAAATTGTCCCAGTTCATTTGACCATGATAGTCACCTGTTCTTTTTTTTTCCCTCAAAAACTAATTTTGCACCATCAACCCATCCATTTGAGGTTATAGCATTTACAATAATCCGCAGCTTCTTTTGAATTTTGAAGTTGTTTGCCAGTTATTATTCTGTTCCAATCTTACCTGATAGAGCATTTCATCTACTTTTGCTTTGTATGCATCAGATATTAGACCAATTCGATTGGCTAGATTGTCTTGAGAACTATTCTTTTGATAAATACATTTACGAATATTTGAAGTAGTAAGCGCCATGCCTGTTTCCAAAAACATTTGCCAAAGCTGTCTTTGAGTAAAAGTATTAAATTTTGTTAAAAGTCTTGCCTGTGCTTCATTTTGTGGTACAATGTCGCCAATTGGGGGACAAATTATCAATCACTTTTGATGCGTTAATCATTCGATATGCATGAGATTTTTTGATATCTAATCGTTTGATTGTATAATCTTCAAATGATTTAAAACCGATATGCTTGTACAGACGTAACTCTTTAATTTTAGATAATGCTTTACCCAAAACATGAAAATTCCTTTGTTGTTTTTTGATAACAGCTTCAAAAGAATGTAATTGTTTTATTCTTTTCTGGTCCATTGGCGCTCAATACCTCAAACCATTTAAATTGATTAATCAATTGTTAATAAAAGGAACTTTTTTAAGAAATTCAACAGTATCTAAAAAATCATACTGCTTGACTGTCATTACCAGGTCAATGGGGTTAAAGTTTTTTTCACAAAGAAAGCATCTTGCCAAATTTGTATTTGGGTTTATGCCAGTCCTAAATTCATTGCACATTGGACAAAGAAATCGAAAACGATCATCATGATCCTTAAAAGGGATTTCTAAAACATAACTTTGCTTCCCCCAACCTTTGGATATGCCCTGTGACAGTGTCTAAAAAACATATTATTATCAGTCAGTTATAATTTTCCTGGACTTTTTAAAGACATTCCCAACCCATCAAAAAAAAAGCGCAAACCCGACAAATGGATGTCATTCAGGTCATAGTCCAGGCATTTAAAATAGGCATTGCAGGTTTTAATATCAATTCCCAGCTTGTGTGCCGCCATTCGTGAAATACTGGCGATATTTTCAAGTCCCAACGCTTTAGATTGATGAAATTTTTGTATCAAACGCCTGACCTGCTCCGGATGTTCATAGGCGTATTGTTTTCGGACAGCCCACACCCCAAAGACAAATGGCAAATTTGTTTCCATTTGCCACATTTTTCCCAAATCATAAACATATGGAAATAGTTTTTCCCAGGGGTATTTTAGAGCAGCATCGCCAATGATCAATGCCGCACTGTCGCTGTTTACAATCCATTCAGGGGATAAAATCGGTCTGGTTGTATATTGAGGCATGACATTTTTTTTGATAAACAACAGTTTTAAAAGTGCGGCCGCTGTTTCTGATTCACTGGTTAAAATAATCAGTTTTTGATTCAAATCTGCCATTTGAAACCGGCTCACCAGCTTGACACTCATAACTTTGCCCCGACTGGAAATGGACAGCTCGGGTAATAAGTCCCATTGATCTTGATTGTATCCATAAGCAACTGACGATACCGGACTGATATCCAACTGCCCCAGTGCCAGCATTCGATTCAATGAGGCAGGGGGCGCACCGGTGAGTTGAAAATCTTGGGGCTTAAACATATCCAGTGCGTAGTATACAGGCGCAACATTCATGTACTGGATTCGTCCCACACGTGTTTGGGCGTTGGTCATCGACTTTTTTTGTCGTATGGGTGAGTAATACATGGTCGTTTGGATGTCCTTTACAAAGAGTGTTTTTTATCCAGATCCATCACTAAGCTGGAAGAGATAAAATAACCTTTGCTTTGACATTTTCGGATTTTTTTATTGATTTTCACTGTTTGGGACCCCATTCATAACCGACTCCTATCCCTTTGCCATCAAATGTGAGATACCATTCTCAAGACCATCCAGAGACAATTCAAACATTGGAAAGATGCTGCGAATGGTATGAATGGTTTGGGTATAGTGCCAGGTATGTTCTGGCAAAGGATTGAGCCATATTGTTTTTTCAAATGTGTCTCTGATAAATCGCAGTTGTTCGATACTGGGCCGGCCGGTTCGATAACTGATATCAATAGAACCATCAGTGGATATCAATTCATATGGCGCCATGCTGGCATCACCCACAACAATGAATCGCGTTTGGGGATCCAATCTGACAAAGTCTTTTACTTTAAATGGCTTTCTAAATCGACTGGCGTCTTCCCACAGGTTGTCATATATGGTGTTGTGAAAAAAAAAGGTTTTTAAGTCTTTGAATTGGGCGCGTGCATAATCAAATAAGGTTTGGACAACAGGGATAAATGGATCCATAGACCATCCACCATTATCAATTGCCAGAATTACTTTTAAGCGGTCTTTAAAACTTCTATCAAAAATCAGTTCGATTTCACCGCCATTTTTAATTGTTTTTGTAATGGTTTCATCAATATTTAAATGATCCTTTGGCCCGGATGGCTTCATATGTCGCAAACGCTTGATAGCTTCACCCATCATAGCATGGGTCAATGGGCCAGACCTGGAATAATCCCGATAGCGGCGCTCCATAGCCACTTTGACTGCTGATTTGTTGTTGGAAACACCGCCAACACGCATCCCCCCCGGATGATAGCCAGAATGCCCTACAGGCGATGTGCCACCCGTGCCGATCCATCGGTTACCCCCATCATGTCTTTCTGTTTGGTCGGCCAGACGTTGTTTAAAATACTCAATCAGTTCTTCTGGAGATAGCTTACTGATAACTGATTCATCAACACCCAGAGCATCTGCCAGAGCTTTAGGGTCTTTGAGCCATTCGTTGAGCAGGGTTTCCATCATACTGTCCATTTCAAGCCCTTTGGGATCTGGCATATCTGCGCCTTCAAAATGATGAGCAAACACCTGATCGTAAATATCAAAGTACTTTTCACTTTTTATCAATATACTTCTGCCGGCAGTATAAAAATCATCCAAAGTCTGGATCAACCCCATGCTCAATGCTTTTTGAAGCATTAAAAATGACGTGGGAGAGACTGGTATACCCACTTCTTTGATTTGATAGAAAAAATTTGTAAACATATAATAGTTATCCTTTTTTCATCAATACAATCGTCGACGGGTATGATTGACTGCCCGGGAATAATCCGGACTTTTTTTGAATAAAATGCCCGGATAGGGCACCTCACCCTTGACCAGCTTTTTGGGTTTAAAGTCTGGATCTGCCTGTAGGGCTCGAATCCAATTAATCAGTTCTCGGGTAGCAGGCTTTTTTTCAATATCATTGAGTTCCCTGAGTTTGAAAAATGTGCCAATGGCATTTTCCATGAGATCGCGTTGAATATCTGGAAAATGGGCATGAATGATTTTTTGCATCATTTTGGGATCAGGGAAGGCAATATGATGAAAATTACATCGACCCAAAAATGGATCTGACAGATCTTTTTTGGCATTGGATGTAATAATAATCACAGGCCGGTGCTTTGCTTTGATGGTTTTATCAATTTCAATAATATCAAATTCCATTTGATCCAAAACGTCAAGCATATCATCTTGAAAATCAGTATCCGCTTTATCAATTTCATCAATCAATAAAACACATCGTGTATCACTTGAAAAGGCCTGGCCAATTTTCCCCATTTTGATATAATTTTCAATTACACTGACATCTCTGCCAGAATCGCCGAACCGGCTATCATTGAGCCGTGTGAGCGTGTCATATTGATATAGGGCATCCACGAGTTTCATGCTGGATTTAACATTTAATACAATCAGTGCCATGTTCAGGCTGTTTGCAATGGCATGGGCCAGCATGGTTTTGCCTGTTCCTGGCTCGCCTTTGAGCAACAGGGGCATTTCCAATATCATTGAAATATTGACTATTTTTGCAAGCTCTTCATCCAGAATATATCTGGTTGATCCTGTAAATTGTTGAGACATCTATTTATTTCCTTTTTTGGGTTGTTTTTTGATTGCTTTTTTTAATGGATACCATAATTCGCTTCAGTTTTCAACTCTAGCCCGCCCATAACATTGATGGCGTATGTACGTTCGTTTTTGGTTTTATTTCAGAGGGCGAACATAATGTTCGCCCCTACACTGGTCTTTGATAATTCACATTCTTACCCCAACTCACCTCGAGATAAACTCCTGAATATCAGTCAACTGCAATTGCCTGGCAAGATGGTTGACATGCTCACCAAATGCAATGTATTCGTGGTATGTATCAATCAATGATTCTGACCAGTCCTGAATTCCCAAAACATCGCCTTCAACCAGCATTTGTTTCAATTGTTTCAAATACTTTTCAGGTGGAAAAATAATTTCTTTTACTAATGGGGTTTCCTCAACCTGAACAGCTTCATAAGTCCATTCTATGGACAAATATTGATCCAGAAGGTCAAGCAAAGTATCACAGGTAATGGGTTTTCCAATAAAGTCATTGCAACCTGACGCCAGGCTCAACTGGCGAACAACTTCCCCCACTGTGGCAGAGCATGCTAAAATAGGGATTATCTTTCCCCACTCAGTATTACGAATCTCCTGAGTGGCCTTATAACCATCCATTTGTGGCAAAACCAGATCCATTATGACAAGATGTGGACGCCATTCTAAAACCGCCTGAATACTTTCGTTCCCATCTCGTGCTTTGTGAACGATAAATCCATAAGAAAGCAGCATGTCTTCCAGCACAGTCAGATTATCCTCAGCATCATCTACAATCAAAATGCGTTTTCTATTTCCCCTGTATCCTTTTCGATGTTTCTTTTCAAGTGGTTTTTCCATAAAACTTTGAGATTCTTCAAGTTTGATCTTAAACCAAAAAAAACTCCCAACATTTAACTGACTTTCTACAAATATCTCGCCACCCATCATCTCAATTAATTGTTGACTGATACATAATCCCAGACCCGTCCCGCCAGATTCAAGGCGTTTGTCATTTATTTGATGAAAAGGCTTGAAAATATGCTTTAGATGATTTTTTTCTATACCAATGCCAGTATCTTCAACATGACATTCCAGCATTGAACTTGCATACTTCACCTTTAGTACAACCCATCCTTTTTGAGTAAACTTGACTGCATTGTTTAATAAGTTCATCAATACCTGACGCAAGCATTTGACATCGCCAATAACACTTGTTGGAATATTGGAGAGCTGTTGATAATCAAACTCAAGTTGTTTTGCTCTGGCATTCATTGATATAATATCAGCAATGTTTTGCAAAAGATAGGGTAAAGAAAAGGGGGCGGGTTGTAATGTCAGCCGATTGACTTCAATTTTGGACAAATCCAGAATATCATTGATCATCAGAAGTAAATGTTCAGCACAGGAGTGAATCGTCTTGTTTGCTCTTTCCTGAAGTCTGGATTGATTCTTTTCTCGTTGTAACAATTGTGTATAGCCCAGGATGCCATTGAGTGGTGTTCTCAGTTCATGACTCATTTTTGCCAGAAATTCACTTTTTGCCTGATTGGCATGTTCTGCGGTTTCTTTTGCTTTTTGAAGCTCATTTTGCGCATCCAGCAAATAGGATTCAATTCTTTTTCGTTCGTTGACTTCCATTTGTAATGTTTCGTTCTTTTTGATCAGGTCTTCATAGGCTTTTTTGAGGTTGGCATGCAAATACACTTTGTTGATAGCATTCTCTATAGATAGATGAATCACTTCCATGTCGATGGGTTTATGAAGATAATCCACGCCGCCTTGTTTAAGAAAATCAATGGCCCGATCAACACTGTCATAACCTGTGATTCCAATAAATCGAATATCAGGAAACATAGCAAGCGTTTGGTTCATCAAAGTAACACCATCCATGCCCGGCATGCAGATATCAGTGATAACAATATCAGGTGTATCTGCCTGGATATACTCAAGTGCTTGTTTGCCTGAATTGGCAACTTGAACATTGGGATAGTTTTTCTTAATAATCCTTTGAAATATTTTGACATATTCTGGTTCATCATCAACCAGGAGTATTTTTATTGTGTTATGGTCAAAAAGTTTTTGCATATTATCCCTATTGTTTGCGTTGAATGATATCATATAATAAAAACATGTTGGTCAATCTTTCTGGTATGCAGGGCAAAATAAGGGGCCAGTTGATCTGTTGATCTGAATGAACAAAAATCGCAATTTTTGTGGCATAATGATCCCCGGGTTGCCTGGTGATATCAATTTCAAAATCACCATTATTTGTAACAGTCATGGATGACGCTTTCAATGCCCATTGGCCATTTTTGAAAATGTATGTTGTTATATACAAGGGATCCAGATCAACAAAACTGTCAATTTGACCTTTAAGATTTTTGATCCGGTTTCCCCATTCAGGAATATGTGAGTAGTGAATGGCAATTTTTTTTGGAATTTTTTTTGTTTCCACTGGCTGTTGAATATAATGCCCCTGTGATTGATGTTTTTGTTTATGATAAGGCTGTGATGAAAAATTGTCAACAACCTGCACCTGGGAACGAATCAGTCCCTGAGGCACTGTGGTTTGTATTGATGCTTGCATAGCAAAAACAGAATAAATATAGGCCGCCCCAGCTTGACTTCCCTTTGAATCATGGCCAAATGCCCCGATAATGGCATCACCCGTCTCTGCAATGCAAACTGATGAACCAAATTTGTCGTTGGCATCGCCATCTGAAGCCTTCAGGAAGACACATTGTTCCCAAATACCATCCTTGAGGTGAAACACATAGGCGCTGCCAGCAAGACGACCATTAGTAGAGTCGCCATAAGCGCCAACAATGATATATTTATCATCAATGGCCACAGATGCGCCAAAGTAATCATACCCTTTGGCTGCCCAGGGATAAAGGCTTTTAACTTCTATCCATCGACCTTGTTTTCTTTCAAATACATATGCCGCACCGGCGTTGGGTCCTTTGATATCTGCTTTATATGCGCCAATGATTGCATAGTTGCCTGAAATATCAACGCTAAACCCGCTGTAATCATTGATTTTTGAAGCATCAGGAATCAATTTTGTTTTCATTTGCCATTGATTATTGCTTTTTTCATAAATATAGGCAGCACCAGAACCGCCGCCGCGGCTATCATCGCCATAAGCGCCTACAATAATATAATTGCCAGAAATCGCAACCGAACAGCCATAATGATCGTATTTTCGCAGTTTTTGTGGAATAATTTGACTGATTTCGGTCCATTGATTGTCCTGTTTTTCAAAAACATAAGCTGCGCCACTGTCTCTGCCCCTGGAATCAGATTTATGTGCCCCTACAACGATTTGATCATTAAAAATTCCAATTGATTGGCCAAAGTAATCGCTGCGTTCACCATCAGCAGCAAGCAGTTTTGCAGTTTCTGTCCATTGGTTGTCTGAGTATTCAAAAATGTATGTCGCCCCGGATGTACCGCTGGCATTATTTGTGTTGTATGCACCAACAGCCAGTTGTTTATCATGAATGGCAACCGAATAGCCAAAATAGTCCTTTCGAGAACTATCATTGGCAAATATTTTTTGTTTCATCTGCCATTCCAGACCATCAAAAGAATAAAAATACGCCATACCGGATTCTGTATCATTGGCATCATGTTTATAAGCGCCGACCAGTGCCTGATCTTTCCAGATACTTGTGGCATAGCCAAAGAAATCATATCGTTTACTGTCATTTGGGGAAAGAATGGTTTCAATTTTTTCGCTTTTTTGATGAATTGCAATCGTCTGGGTTGCTTCAGGTTCAGCCTTCACATGAACCATCAAGTGACCAATGCGATTGCTGGCATTATTTTTCAAATACGACACGTTAATCAGACCTGAATCAATACCATTTTGTCCTTCAACAATACGCAACCAGTCTGAATCAACAGTGGCATTCCATTCCAATTGACCTGTGCCAGCATTGCTGATGGTAAAAACCGCTGTACCAGCAAGATGCGGCACAATGATGTTATCTGGTGAAACGACCAGAACCGGTCGGGCATCATTGTCATCAACAGTAACAGAAATGCTTGATGGAAAATAATCCTGGGCTCTGGCTTCAATAATAACAGTTTGGCTGCCATCTTCAGCCGGATCATCCACAACCTGAACATTAAACCGCATATGATCTTGACCGGCAGGGATGATAATATGCGGGGGAACGATAATTTCTGTAAAATCAGATGAAGTCAGGTAAACCACCAGATCTTGTTCAAGGGGTGTGGGAATTGAAATCATGCCAGCATCAACCATCTTGCCATCACCTTCCTTGAAATTGAGTGGCATGTGAATACTAAATGACTTCTGGGGGGGAGCTTCACGAATAGCGCCATATGCAACAAGTGCAAATGGTTGCGGACCATGAGGCACATTATAACCCGATATTTCTAATTGATACGCACCTCGTTTTGGATTTTTTAAAAAAATACCTATACTGTTATTGATCCGATCATAGTCAGTTGAGTGGTTTTGTTGCCGGACATGGGCGTGGATACTGTAGGTTTCATTTGTGGTTTTCCATTGGTTGTCCTGTCGGGTAAAGCCTCTGTTTGAGTTTGCAAAAATATCGGTTGTAATACGAATGTCTGAGCTGTTTTTTTCAATGGCAATAAGAAATTCCCTGGACTGAAATTCAATATGATCAATGGGCAGGGTGGTCCATCCTGAAGGCAAATACTGATACTTTTTTTCATGGCGGAGCTTTCCAGGTAATTTGTCCTCAGAAATATCGTAAACTCGAATCCATATATCATCTTGTATGGCATCAGGATTGGATATACAGATTGAAACAGCATCCAGGAACGAAGGTGTTTTCTCCAAAGTGAAGCGCATACCACAAACATTCATGTCGGAAAGGAAAAATGCATATTTGGTATCATATTGCAATGTGTTGACAACACTTTTGTTCATGGCATTGTCAGGATAGTGAATCTGGTCATCCGGTCCCACCACATGAAAATCAAGATCATTCACCAGTCCGCCTTGTGCCATAGGCGTTCCTGGATAGTCTGTCCACACCAGGTTTATTTTGATTGGATATTGTGAATCCAGGTTTTCAAAATAATAGGTAATTGTTTCATCAGTGCTAATAAGGTCGGTATATTTGTAAATGATTGAAATAGGTGCTGTGGGATAGACTCCTTTTTCCAGATTGAGACGTCCCCATCCATTAACATTGTTGGGGTTGATCTCTGGTATTTCTTGTTGTTCATCATTTTTATACTGTCCGGGGTGCATACTGACAGCAGCGTTGAGCAAACACGCTTTGATCAGTGCTGCAGATGGATTATCAATGCCAATTTTCATTAAATATTCACGCATCAACAATGCTGTTCCTGAAGCCATCGGGGTTGCCATACTTGTTCCGCCCATAAAGACATAGTGTTCATTTTCAGTCAATCCCCAACCATTAAGATTGGCTTTTGATGATCTTGCTGAGATAATATTGGTGGATGGTGCAACCAGGTCTGGCTTGAATCGACCATCAATGGTTGGCCCCCGAGAGCTGAATGCAGCCATGCCATCAGGATTGTCTGCCAGGTGATCTGATGCAATGGGGTCCTTTGCATACAGCGTGGGCCAGCATTCGCCCCATGCACAGGTGTAGCCATCATCTTGACGAACACTTTCTGACCCCCCGACAGTCAGGCAATTTTTGGCGGTTGCAGGTGAACAGATGGCGTATGGATCAATACGACCATCGTGATCCATATCCACACCACTGTTTCCAGCAGCAAACACAATTAGGAAATTTTTGTTGTCCCACATAAATTGATCCACATCCGCACATTCAGCAGAATATGTGCTTCCAGTGGTTGCCCCCCATGAATTGCTGTGAATGCGGGCATCAGCAAAATAGGCCTGGGCAAATATTTTGTTTAAGTCAAGCATCAGGCCCAATAACATGCCTGTAGTGGAATCCTCGGCCGCCTGAAAGACAAGCTGCGCTTTGGGGGCAATGCCTGCGTAGGATGTGTCTGGAAAATAGTTCATTTTGGGATGGCTGCCTGACAGATATCCATTGCCAAGAATTGTCCCTGCGACGTGAGTGCCATGACCTGAAAAAATATCATCTGGATTGTCGTTAAAAAATCGTTGGGTCAGATTAAACAAATTTTTGACCCGAGATTGGCCGGCACCATCTTCAAAATCATCGTGAAGTGATTCTGGTTTAACCTTTCCCTGATCCAGGCCAGTATCACAAACAGCCACAACCTGGCCATCACCATACAGTCCAAAACGTTTTCTGACCTGAGCGACATTCACAATGCTGGATGCAATATTATTCATCAATTGCCAGCTTGGGAGGGTGGAAATCCATTTTATGCCTTGAATTTGGGAGAGGCGGGGAATATCTTTGGGTGAAATTTCAAGCTGAAAACTGATTTGCCAGTGGGTGCGGTAGGTGTTTATTATTTTACCATAATTTGATAGTTTACTGCTCATATCGGCCATGTTTTCATCTGGAAATATGGACACACGAAGTATCATTGTTTTTGATGATAAATTTTTGGGAGAAACTGTGGCCGCATGCTCAAGGATTTCCTGTGAAATCTTGTAAGGGGCTGTGTAAGGCCCCACCCATCGAACTCGGGGGGTATTATTAAGCATTTGACACCTGTCCCTTGACATGCGAACGATAAATGCAAAGTCAGGAATGTAGTCATAAACACGAATGTGCATTTGTTCCAGCATGTTGCGGTCTTTTTGGGTGATTGGACTGGTGAATTGAACAATAAAATAGCGTGGTTTAATTGTTGCGGCACTTGCAGAAGATGAAGCTGTTTTTGGCAGGGGGGATTGTAATGGATCAAAAGAACGATTGTGTATATGAAGCATGATTGAATGTGTACTTTGTGCCAGAATGTTTGTACTGAAAAGTATTAACAGCACAACTGTCTTCACAAATAAAAAAAAATTGAAAGTTTTTATATTCGTCATGTTTTTTTTGAACTCCTTGTTTCGGGAGGTTAATTTTGTCTGTGAGTGCCATCAAAGGCATGTTTTTTCATCTAAAACAATCTGCCATTGTAAATTCGGCTGCATGGCGCCATACCAGTTTTTTTCTGAAGGTCCTTTTATTTGTTCAATGGGTGTATTATCAATAATATCAAACCCGACAATTTCCTTGAGCATAAAATCTTCAGTATAAACCGGTGAAAAACGACATAAGCCCACATGTACAATAATTCGTCCAGGGCTGAGCAAATGTTCGGGAATCATGCAGGTTTCCTTAATTTTCGTGGGCTGCTGTAGGTGATAATCATTGCGTGCATCCAGGTCGTGGGCACTAAATAAATGAACACCTTCGCTGGAATGAAACTGAACGCACAATGCGGGCCAAAAGTTCGCTTTTTGAATATGATATACAACTTCAATACAAAAATTTTGATATCTGTTAATACTGGCAGTGGTTTTACCATCAGCATTGCAAACGCGAATGGATTCAATTTTTATATGTTTATCGCCAGGCATCTGGCTCAGCCAATGACGTTCGGGCGGCAAATCAATCCAGGTCTGTGCATATGATTTCAATACATCGGCCATGTTGCCATCATGAAGCAATTGGCCCTGATCCATAAGCAATCCTCTGTTGCACAGTCGGCGTATGGCCTGTAGATCGTGGGTAACAAATAAAACAGTCCGGCCTTCACCTGCGACATCATTGATTTTCCCCAAACATTTTTTTTGAAACCCAACATCCCCAACAGCCAAAACTTCATCAACCAACAAGATTTCTGTTTCAAGATGGGCAGCAACCGCAAATGCCAGGCGAAGATACATGCCGCTGGAATATCTTTTCACCGGTGTATCCAGATATTTTTCAATTTCCGAAAAGGCCACAATTTCATCAAATTTTTGTTGGACTTCCTTGTGTTTTAAGCCCAGAGTGGTGCCACTTAAAAAAATATTTTCTCGACCGGATAATTCAGCATGAAATCCAATGCCCGCAGCCAGCAGACATCCCACACGTCCCTGGATATCAGCATATCCACTGGTGGGATGTGTAATTCTGGCAAGAATTTTTAATAGCGTGGTTTTTCCTGAACCATTTCGACCAACAATACCCACTATTTCGCCAGGATGAATATCAAAGCTAACATTATTAAGAGCCCAGAACAGGTTTTTGGATTGCGTGGGGATTTTTTTACGAAAAAAGGGATAGAATATGGCACGAGTGATTTTTTCCTTTAATAGAACATTAAGTTCTTTTAGACCACCAATGCGGTATTGTTTGCTAAGGCCCCTGGCCTGGATTACGAATTGCGTCATCTATGAATACCTAAAATTTTTGTTTGTTTTTTTTTCAACAAATATAAAAGATGCCGATATTGTTCGTTTTGGAATTTTTGTACTGAAGAAACGTAGCATGATTGCGCTGATCAATTATCAAATAGAATTCATCCTGTCAAATGCTAAGTAAGCGATCATCAATTTTCGGGTAGATCGTAGTAATCGAGATCCAACCTATGATCAAAACCAATGTAGGGGCGAACCTTATGTTCGCCCTCCGAACAACAATCGTTTGCGAACCTATGTCCGAGGAAAACGTTTCTAATTCATTTTCGAACATAGGGACTTAGTTAGTTATATTTATCAGTTCAACAGTGCTTGATAAGTAAGCGGTCATAAGTTTTCGGGTAGAAAAAAGTTCGTCCTACTAAAAATGTTCGACCGCCTGGGGTTGAAACCCCAGGCTAATCTCTGTCGTCCCTAAAGGGACTTAAAGTGTTATATTTAAAAGATCTGTTGTAATCGAACGAATGAGCATCTTATAACAAGACACTATAAGTCCCCATAGGGACGTCAGATAATAGCCTGGGGTTTTAACCCCAGGCGGTCGAGGATTTGCCGCAATTTTGCATTGATGGATTTTTATAGCTAAAACCGGGGCATTATTTCTGCCTTGCTGTACTAGTTATTTTTTTCTTGCATGTATATATCTTTTTTAGTACCATTGACAGAATCGTTCATTGATGTGACAGTTTTATTCTTGATCCATCCCATTGGTTTATAACAAGGAGAATTCTCATGTTAAAACGTTCACTTCGTTTAAAGTTAATAATAGTCAGCATTCTCATTGGTGTACTACCGGTTTTGATTATCGGCAGTTTCAGCATTTATAAGTTTGATTCATTTGCCAAGAAAACCATTTTAAAAAGTTATCAGGGTCTTGAAGATCAGGCCTATGCAAACATTCAAACAGGTCTTGACGCAGAACGACAGCGTGTTGCGCCCCTGATTTCTTCATCGGTTACCTTAACCCGACAGTTGGCAAATTCCGCCAATTTGCCGCTGTATCTTAATTCCCAACCCAGAGCAGTAGAGCGTGCCACCAGGGAGGCCACACAAATTGTTCAGGGGATTTTGGATAGTAGTCGTATTCAGTATCAAATGCTCAATGAGAAACTTGAGCTGGGCCTCTACAGTATAGAATATATTTTCCAGAATATTGGTAAAATCTATATGTCTACCAGGGAAACAGTTGTTTGGAATGCCAAAAACCAGTATACCGGCGAACTTAAGACAATAGAACTTCCAAAAGTCCATATTGGCATTGAAAGGGTTGAAAAAATCTTTGCCTATGCGGATCGGTTTGTCCCTATTGTGGATGATGTTCAGGAAATGACTGGTGTTCAATGCTCAATCTTCCAGGTGATGAACGATGCCGGGGAGATGCTGCGCATTTTAACCAATGTTCAAAAAAAAAATGGTGACCGGGCCATTGAAACCTATATTCCATCGGTCACTCCTGATGGCCTGGCCAATCCCATTATTCAGCGTTTGAAAAATGGCCTGTCATTTCGTGGAATTGCCTATGAATATCAGCATCGGTACTTATCCATTTATCAGCCTGTTTACAGTGATTCCGGCACTCTGCTGGGGGGATTTTTTGTGGGAGTACCTGAAAAAAATGAAACACTCTATTCAGCCATTGAAAATACAAAAATTGGCAAAAATGGCTATGCTTTTGTAATGAATTTCGCGGGTGAGGTACTCGTTCATCCAGACTTAAAAAAAGTAAACAGGCATATTATCCAAGACCTGGGGCAGGAACCTTTTCAACGTGTATTAAAAAGTCCTTATACCAAAGGGGTTAAGACTTTTTTTTATGATATGAATGGTCGTCGCATGTATACCGCTTATGCCTATTATCCCAATCGAGACTGGATCATCTGTTTAAATGGTTTTCTGGATGAAATCATTCAGGAAGAAATTGAACGATCAATTGATTTATTGCAAAAGGAACTTAACAATGCCTACCTGACATCAAAAGAAACAATTGAACAAAAAGATTGCTATACAATTAACAAAATTTGCTTTACAGACGCAAGTGGGCAAACCCATATCGCCCTTCAAAATGGCAAATTTGAATCATCCCTCCCAAAAATTCATGATAAACCCTGGTTTGAATCCAGCCTTCATACAGAAAATGGATCAGTCACTCATCCGGGGATTTTTCTATCTGATGACAAATCAACCATAGAAATGATCCTGTGTTCACCGGTTTACATTGATGGTTCCTGTAAGGGATTGGTTACTCTTCATTTGGATTGGCAGGCCATTAGCAAGGTAATTGCAGAATATCATTATGGCAGAACAGGCTTTTCATTTCTTGTAAATGATCAGGGGATTGTTGTAAGCCATCCGCGCTATTCCGTTGTGGACCCTGTCAATTTCAGCAATATCAAATATGGCCGATTATCAATTATTGTCAATGATTATATGTTAAAAGGTCAAAGTGGTCAAGATCGGTATTCCTTTAAAAACAAGGACTACCTCATCAACTTTTTGCCATTTCAAATTGCAGACCGACAGTACACATTATCTGCCACAGTTCCAGTGGATGAATTTCTGTTTGTTGCCAATCGTATCCGAAAAAATGCCGAGCATGCTTTTGGCATCATATTACGTATCATTATCCTTGTTATTATTTTTTGTGTGGCTGCTGCATCTGGTTTTGGCATTTTTTTGAGTCAGTGGCTGACAAAACCCATTGATCAGGTGGTAATATTTGCCGAGCAGGTATCTCATGGGGATTTGTCTAAAACGCTGAAACAACAGTCTAATGGTGAGATCGGTAAGCTGTTGTCTGCAATCAATATCATGGTTGTGTCATTTCGCAAGATTGTTTCTGATGTTAAAAACAAAGGCAGACGCCTGTCTCAGTCATCTGAAGAAATGGTTCGCGCTGCCGGTCAACTGACTGAAAATTCAGAAAAAATGAGTCAACAGGCAGATTCTGTTGCAGTGACATCTCAACAAATGTCCAATAACATTGATTCCATTGCAATGAGTATGGAGCAGATCAGCGGTCGCATTAGCAAGGTAAGTAACACAACTGAGCAGGTATCCACAAATGTAAATTCTATTGCACTATCAGTGGATAATATGTCAAAATCCATGTCAAATATTGCACAAAATGCGCGCCTGGGATCAAATATTGCGTCTGAAGCCCTCTCCAAAGCAAACACTGCTGAAAATACAATGAATTTATTAAAAGCGTCTGCGGATGAAATTGGCGGGGTCACAGATTTAATCAAGCGACTTGCTTATAAAACGAACCTTTTGGCATTAAATGCCTCAATAGAAGCTGCTGCTGCTGGTGATGCCGGGCAAGAGTTTGCTGTTGTCGCAGATGCGATCCAGAATTTTGCCATACAGAGCAACCAGGCTGCTGAAGACATTGCCATGCGGATTTCAGGTGTTCAGACCAATACAGAAGATGCGATCAATGTTATCCTGGAAATCTCACAAATTATTGATCGAATGAACAATGCTGCAAAAACCATTTTATCAGCAGTTGAAGAACAAACGCGTGCGGCGGATAATCTGTCTCACAATGCCAATGAAGCAGACTCACGATCAAAAGCCATATCAGAAGCAATGATTGACCTGGCTCATGCGGCCAACAGTGTATCTGTAAATATCGCGCAGATTGCCAAAGGTGCAAAAAATGTCAGTGAAAATAATCATCATGTCAGTGCCGCTGCCAGTGATAGTAATTTGGAAATCCAGCGTGTTAATTCATCTGCCAATGACCTGGATCGTCTGGCAACAGAATTGCACGTATTGGTTCAGGCATATGAAACAGAGTCAAAGGAGTAAATCATGCGAATCTGTTTTGCTGTTTTTTATTTGGTTTTATTTTTTTTGCTAATGCCACCTGAAACCAGAGCATGGCAAATTGAAAACATTCATATACATGGCTTTGTTTCACAGGGATTTATGATTTCAGATCGAAATAACTATCTGGCAGAAAGCAGTGAAGGTTCATTTGAGTTCAATGAAGCAGCGATTAATTTTTCCAGATATTTTGATCCAAATTTTCATATGGGCTGTCAGATATTTTCAAGAGATATCGGTGATGTTGGCAATAACAAGATTGAACTGGACTGGGCGCTGGCAAATTATCGATTGAGGGATTCTCTTGGGTTTCGTCTGGGAAGAATCAAAGTGCCACATGGTTTATACAATGAAACACGCGATGTTGATATGCTGCGAACCTTTATTTTTCTTCCCCCTGTTTATTATGATATTTCACGAAGTACGATTAATGCCATTGATGGTATCGGCGTGTATGGCAATTTGCTGTTTGATTCCATCGGTAGTATTGATTATCAAATAATCAATGGCGTTAAAAATATTGATCCAGAAAGTGGTTGGAGCCGCTACATGGAACGTCGCGGATTGAATATCACAGAATTTGATACTGACTATGCCGCTTGTGCCGCTATAGCATGGCATCCAGGAATTGAAGGTTTGCGTTTGGGCACATCAGGAATTTTTCTGGATATTAATGCAAACGCAGATATCACAACCTTTTCCTTACTACAAAATTGTCGAATTGATAATGGCCCTGATATTCATTACAAGCTGGATAATCTAAAAATCCAGGTCGGTTATCTTGAATACACCCTCAGAAAACTCATACTCGCCTTTGAATATATGACATTTCGTGGTGATTTGAAGTTGATTCCTTTTGCATCGCCAATGGTTATTTCTATACCCATTCAAACAGATACATTTTACCTGAGTCTGGTTTATCGCCTGTCTGATATTCTTGAAATGGGCGGTTACTATTCAGTTTTTTGGCCGGATGTTTCAGACAGGCAGGGAACCATGCAAAGATGGAATTACCTGGGATGGCATAAGGAAGCAGCTATTTGTTTTCGGGTGGATATAACCGACGCACTGGTTTTTAAGGCTGAAACACACCTTATCAATGGGGGGGCATTGATGATGCCCCAGGATAATCTAGATGGTGTTGATCAACGAACGGCTTTATTCTTGCTTAAACTGACATATAGTTTTTAGTTAAACAGGAGGGCAAACATTGTCAAATATCAGTAGCAGATATCGATTTTACCTCATCATATGGTTAATTTGTATGGGTGTTCAGTTGGGAATGATCTCTAAAGGGTGGTCTGCGGACGTTAAATTAATTGTTCATCCTGATATTGATGAACCCATTTCTGTCAATGATATTCGCAACATTTTTTTGGGCAAAAAAACGCGATGGCAAAATAAACAACGTATTCAATTTGCTCTTTTCACAGAAAAAAAAACCTATGAACAATTTATCACCCACTATGTTCGTAAAACATTGTACCAGTATCGGAATTATTGGCGAAAAAAAGTGTTTACAGGAACCGGCATGATGCCTGTGATGTTTAAGTCTTGCTCTCAAAGCATTGACTATGTCAGTCGAACAAAAGGTGCGATCAGCTTTGTGCCTGCCAGTTATTCAATATCAAATGGTGTCAGGGAAATAACCTTGGATTGAACATTTTTATTGGGATGAACACGTTGAGAT
>Ga0272440_1001682_pt1 | contig 17892 bp, 11 predicted proteins | sample SSMMMBAug17_FD_192440 | JGI IMG/M metagenome (GOLD analysis project Ga0272440, IMG submission 192440) | Marine sediment archaeal communities from Little Sippewissett salt marsh, Falmouth, MA, United States - SSM-MMB-Aug17 | ecosystem: Environmental > Aquatic > Marine > Wetlands > Sediment ...
GTCCCGCTTGCTAACGCGCGCGGCTCAGATTAAAAACTGCCGAAATTTTCAGAGCCGCGCGCGTTAGCAAGCGGAATTGAACTTGAACCAATATAAAGCAGGCTTTTGTTTTTCCGATACATACATATACATAAAAATATCACACTTTACGATGTTGATTCTTTTTATGATACTGAAACAATACCTGATTCAAATTACTGACATCAAAGGGTTTCATTAAATATCCCTGAATATTGTATTTGAGACATTCTTTAATTACGGCATCTTTTTTCTGGACAGTTGCCATTACAATGGTCGTTGATGTATCTTTCGAATCTAGTCGGATCTCCTTTAATAATTTAATACCCGACATTTCAGGAAATATAATATCAAGAACAACCATGTCGGGTGACCATTTTTGATAAATCTGTAAACCATCCTGAATATTTGTCGCTGTTTTTATGTCATAGGCTTTTGCAGATAAAAATTTCTCATATAGCTGAATGATTTTGGGGTCATCATCAACAACCAACAGCTTTAATTTGTGAGCTTGCTTTGAGATATTTTTAGACCTGGTCGTTGATGACTTTTTCTTGCACTCCTTTTGTTCTGCTGTGTTTGATTTGGCGATCCAGTGCATGACATAATTGTCTATTATCGACCGATTCAGGCGCGCAACATCCAACGGCTTTAAAATATAGCCCTGGATGCCATGCTGAATACATGTTTTTACAGTTTCCTGATTACCTTGCGATGTTGCCATAATTACAGCCGGATGCTTATCCTTTCTCACCTCTCGAATTTCTTTTAAGACTTCAAGCCCGGGCATCGTCGGTAATAGAATATCCAGTAAAATGATGTCAGGTCGCCATTGATCATATGTAATCAATGCATCTGTGCCATCATTAACGATCTTTGTTTGAAAAGCAATTCCCGATAAAAACTTTTCATACAATTTAATTGTTTTTTCATCATCTTCAGCAATCAACAGCTTGAGTTTATCTGATTCCTCTCTTTTGGAACCAACAATTTTATTAATTAATTCATTGAGATGAAAACATGATAAAAAGCGACGTTGAAATTTTTCAGGTTTAAGCTGTTTGTGAAGATATAATTGAATGTCATAACTTTCAGGCAATTTCTCAACTTTTTTTTCAGATGCATACACCACCACCAGTTTTGTCATATCATCATTTTGAATATTTCTTACAGTTCCAGCCAGTTGGCTGATATATCGTGATTGTACTTCATAATTGATCACCAGCGCGTCAGGTCGTTTGTTTGTATAAAGTTTGTCAAATTGTATATTATTCTGGGAAAACTGCATTCTAAAAACTGATGGTGATAATGTACGTTTAAAAAAATGCATGGATTCATATTTATCTATTGAAATAATTAAATCAATTTTTTCTTTCATAATGTCCCTCCAATATTATTCTGTTGGGTTTGAACGAGTTGATTCAAGGATGCATCCAAATCATGCATCCGCGTAATGATTTTTTGCCGATCACCCGCCAAAGCGGCAGTTTCTATGGATGCCCCAATTTGTCCAATTTCATCCTGACCATAGGCACCTGAAGCACCTTTCAAACTGTGCCCCACGCGGCGGACAGTTTCAAGATCGTTTTCTTCCATTGCATTTTTTATCTGCACAAGATCTTTTTGCGTGGATTCAATAAAAAAGGGAAGTAATTCTGCCATACTGTTCTGGACATCAACGTCTGAAAAGTCGGGCATATCAAAATCTGGGTCTGTTTCCAATATATCGTATTCATTCAGATCATCAATGGGGGTATTTAATTCTGTTTCCACTGTATTGTTTTTATCTGGATCATTCATATCGTTGTTTTCCAGGCCACTATCAATACGACTGACTGGTACGGCATATTCCTGAATCGTTTCAATTATTTTTTGATACTTGACAGGCTTGGTCAGACACGCCGTACCGCCAACCCCATAACATTTATTTTGATGTTCATCCAGGGCATGCGCGGTTAGAAATATAATGGGAATGGATTTTTCTCTTTCCTGTAATGCTTCAATCTGCCGAATTTCTTGTGTTGCTTTAAGACCATTTAAAACAGGCATTTCCATATCCATTATAATCATGTCAAAAGGTTTGGACATAAACTTTTCAACAGCTTCCTGCCCATTCAAAGCGAAATCCAGTACTACCGGATCATTTTTCAAAAATATTTCGATCACTTTTCGATTGGAGAGATGATCATCGGCAACGAGAATATGAAGTGGCTCAACCACGTTCAACGTTGTTTTCTTATCTGGAAGAATTTTTGGTTTATCATCACGCTTATCACGCGTAGAAATATCTAAAGCCCGATCCAGATCTGCTATCATGATTGGTTTGTTCAAAAAGGCGTCAAAACCGTGTTGTTTGGATTTCTCCTTTTTGATAATGTCATTATCTGATGAAAATAAAATGATAAACAATGGTTTTATCGGCAATCGCTGCAATATTTTTTCTTTTAATGCAAATGGATCATCATCAGGCAAGCGTTGATTGATAAAAACCAGATCTGGCCGACATTGATCATAACTGTTATTAAAATGTGTCAGGGCAGTTTGTGTACAATCATAACATTCTACTTGCATATGCCAGTATTTTAAACGTGCTTCCAGTGCCTTTGCACTGCGCATATTTTTTTCGATAATCATTACATTTTTGCCAACAAATTTTTGAAGCATTCGGGTTGGGGGATCATCTTTGTCAGCAGTATCAAAAGACAATGAAAAATAAAAAGACGTGCCCTGACTGGGTTCACTATAAAACCACAGTCTGCCTTTCATAAGCGCAACCAGTTTTTTACTGATTGCCAATCCCAATCCTGTGCCGCCATAGTGTCTTGTTGTGGATGTATCGGCTTGAGAAAAACTTTCAAAGATTGTTGTGTGATATGATTTATCAATACCAATCCCTGTATCTTCTACTGAAAAAATATAAGTATTCAGTTGCTTGGGGTCTGTTGCAACTGTTAAAACAACCTGTCCTTTTTGTGTAAATTTGATGGCATTTCCGGTTAAATTCATCAGTATCTGCTGTACCCGAACCGGATCACCGATTACATATCGCGGGACATCCGGTTCAATGTGAATGACAAACTCCAGTGCCTTTTCATGCGCTTTAAATGACAGTGTTCTTCCAATATTTTCAATTATTTCTACAAGATCAAATTCAATGGATTCTATGGAAAGCTGGTTCGCTTCAATTTTTGAAAAATCAAGAATGTCATTGATGATACTCAACAACAGCTTGCCTGAGGAACTAAACAAATCGACATATCGTTTTTGTTCCGGAGTAAGTGAACTGTTTTGAAGCATTTCCGCCATCCCCAATATGGCATTCATTGGGGTGCGAATTTCATGACTCATGCGCGCAAGAAAATCGGTTTTGGCCTGATTGGCCATTTCTGCGGCATTACGCGCCTGTTCTGCACGCTCACGTTCTTTTCGATTGCTGATATCCAGCAAGGTGCCTTCATAGTACAATAAATCTCCTTTGATTAAGACTTCACCTTCAGTATCAAACACTGCTCGCGCGCTGATAGAACACCATATTTTATGACCAGTTTTCTGATATAATTGCGTTTCAAAATCAATGAGTTGCAATTCTTCTGCCAGGATATGCCGAAATCTGGTTAAATCATCAGGTGTTACAAATGTTTGTTTGGCCATATCAGTAATTTCTGCCAACAGCTCTGTATGAGAAGCATAGCCCAAAATACGCGCCATTGCAGGATTAACATCCAAAAAACGACCATCAGGCATCATTTGGAATATTCCCTCAACAGCATTTTCAAAAATCCCCCGATATTTTTTTTCTGTACGCGTTAAAAAATCTTGTTTATCCTGAAGTTCAATGGTCATTTCATTAAAAGCCAATGCCAGATGTTCTATTTCTTCAATTCCTTTAACAGACAAGCGATATTTATAGTCACCATTGCGTATTTGTTTTGCCCCATTTTGAAGTTCATTGAGGGGGATTAATATGCGACGTTCGATATGTTTCCGAAAAATAAATCCCAGCAATATTGCCAGACATAAAATGAAAATATGTGTGAACATGGCAATATGCTGCGCACGGACATAATCATGGGCACTGCGTTGGATAACTATCAGCGCGACAGGGTGGTGATCAATATTATTGACTGGCAGGATCAAGTTGAGATAACCATTTTGAATAAAATTTGCGTAAAAGGTTGGTTTGTTATCAATTAGTGTTTTCTTTAATATCATCTCCGGAACCGGATAAAAGTTTTCTTCATCACCTGTTAAAATAGCCCCCATATATGAAACCCCATGATAAAGGGCGGTATTAATGCGTAACTGCTGTCCGATGGATTGAATGATTTCGTTTCCAGGAAAAAACTTTTTTCTGATAATAATTGCGCCAATCAGTTTATCACGATTGCGATTATAAACTGGTGATGCAGCAGATATCACAAGTAAATTTGACTGGACAATATTTTTTGGTAACCTGAAACCTTCATGGCGCAATTGGAATTCTGAAAAGGTCTCAACCGCAACACTTGATTTTTCAGATAATGCATGATTCAGCAAAGGTGTTTCTGCAAGGGTATCACCAGAGCGGTCTGGGTAATGAATGCGGCTGACTGCTTTTCGCGAAATATCAACCAGTGTCAACATATCGATCTTGTCTGAGAGCATACAATTGTTTAAACTTTTTTGTAACGTTAAATTGTCAGTTGTTGAAAATAATAATAAGGTATCGTTTTTTCTGGCATAAATTTTTGCGAGTTGTTGAAGGTCTTTTACTGAATTGTCATAAATTAAAGTTGCCATTTGACCTTCACACCGCATTTTTTGCATGGCATGATCTTTGATTTCATTGCTAAAGTAAACAATGGAAAAAATTGTTGCAATGGTCATGGGGACAACCATTGCAATAAAGAAAGATAATACCAGTTGTGTGGCCAGTTTTTTTGTTTTCAATTTAATCAAATCCAGCATATCGAACAGGCCAGACAAGTGCCCGTTGAGATTTATTCATATAGCCCGTTTTGCCATACCACAATTTCATTTGATACATATATTGCGGACCAAATCGATGTGATGTTTTTGACCAATACCCGATACTGGTATGGATGGATTCAAAAGGGTTTCCCTGGGGTAAAGCGGGATTTTGCTGAGAATTATCAACAAGTTGTTTCCATTCTTCAATTGTCGGAAGCCGCCAGCAGCACATGTTATCAATATTGAGGTTTCGGCAATAATTCACTGCATTATCATAAGTATCCGGCATGGTTTTTGGGGCTTTTGTCCACATTAACTGGGTACTCTTATCGGTGACAGTGGCATTACCATTATCAACAAATCGATCTTTTGGTGGAAGTAACGTAAATGTTGGTGCCTGGACGATAATTGGCTTTGATATGGTTGCTGGTTCATTAATTGAAAAAACACCTGTTTGACTCATGCCTGAGAGGCCTGTTTGATTCATGGCAATGACATAAAAGGGATTATCGCCGCTTTTATAGCCTTTCACTTGTGTATGCCAGTGGGTATCTCTGCCAGACATCTCATAGCTTGTATCTTCAATAATTAATTTTACATTCTGTGCTGCATGGTCTGTTATTGCTGAAAAATGAAATAAGACTCCTGGTTTCCCCTGTTTTGGATTCACATTTATTTGTGTTATATTAACAGGCTTTTCTTTCTTTTTATAAACATGAAATTGGCCAGATCTTGTTTTTCCCGAATGATTGTCTTCATTAAATGAGGTGATGGTGTAGGTATTTAAACCCATTTTGTTGTTCTTGTGGTTGATGTGCCAGGTTGTATTCATCCCATTCATTTCAAATCCAGTGTCATTGAGCATCAAAACTGTTCGCTTTGCAGGCACATCAGTAATCGCTGAAAATAAAATAGATTCATTTAGAAAATAACCGGTTTCCATTGGTGAAACATTGACAGATATCACACCAGGGACAGGCACGGCTGGTGCAACTACTTTAATGCGACCTTTAGATGAAGCCCCAGGACTATCTTTTAAATTATATGGCTGAACTGTAAAGTGATATGTTTTTGGTGCGGTAAACACATGCTTAAAATAAAAATCGCGATATGCTGTATTCATTGGGTAAGAAATGTTATTCATTTTTAGAATCATTCTTTTTGCAGGCTTATCTGTGTGTACATGGATCGTTACCTGTTCATCAGGTGATGGTTTTTCTGGTGATGTCCGAATCCTTTTCACTGTTGGATTGCCGGGGGTAATTTCAATATGATCAATATATGATAATCCTTTAATGTTACGTTCATTTATCGGAATAATTGCAAAATAAAAGAGGCCTATCAGATCAATTTTCTTTGTCAATTGCCATTCCCGATCCTCTCCATTCATAGAAATTTGGTCATTGTTTAGAATCAAATGGACTTTTTTTGAGGGCTTATCTGTCATTACGTGAAAAAATACATCAGATCCAACATCACATTTTTTGGGGGAAACTTCTGCATGAATAATTTTAATTGAATCCATCGGTACTTCTCTGATATTCACCATCTGATCCTGAGCCAATCCCTGCATGCCGCGATAATTTTTGGCGACAATGCGCAAATGAACATTCTGGGATTTATGAAATTTTGTTGTGTAAAACCACTGGGTTTCTTTTCCTTTAAAAATATCCTTTTGGGTATTCATGTCAATGTAGACCATGCGCGCAGGTGAACTGGTTTCCGCATGAATCAGGAATGATTCACCTTTATAAATGGTTTGAGGCAAGACAGAAATGCTTGAAACATCAGGAATTTCCAGCGGTTTTCTTGAAATAGAAAAGTTTCCAGACTGCCTGTCGCCTTTTTCTTTCAACTGGTTCAGCGCAACCATTTCATATTCAACCAGACCGGGTTTATTGAGTTGTATTTTAAAAATCCAATCTCGTAGACTGCCCCTCATGGCGTATGTTTCGCCATTTATTTCGATAAACACTTCTTGTGCGGTTCTGTCTGTAACACATGTAAAAACAAATTCATCGCCAACATATCCATATTCGGGTTTAACCCTGGAGCGGGTTACATTCACATGTGGAACAATCGTTTCAACAAATCCTTGTTGCGTTTTTCCAATAACACCGGTCTTGTTTGACGTAACCATTGAATAGTAAGTTTTGCCAATGGTATCAATTTGTTTACTGAATGACCAGTTTTTATGCTGCCCATGCATGGCATATTTTTGATCATTTAGATAAATATCAACATGATCTGTGAGGATATCTGTTTTTGCATAAAAATGAAATGTTTTTCCTAAAGGTCCCTTTGATGGCGAAACGCGAGATGAAATAACGTTACAAATCAATGGCTTGGGCATGACAGTTTCAATAAAGCCTTTAAATTGATCTCCCTTCACATTTTCTTCATTCCATGCGGTGACATAATAAAACGTTTTACCTGTATTTTTAATGCGTGTTTGATATTTCCAAAGTTTATCAAGTCCGGTCATTTGAAAAAAACGACCATTCATTTTAATTGACACCCGGGATGCTGTACCTGTTGTCTGGCAGGAGAAGAGAAATGGATCGCCAACATAGCCAATGGTTGGGTTGGATTGACATGACGCAATATTTACTATCGGCATACGTTTGGCTTTTTCCAGCACAAACTGTCCATCCTGATCATTGGCATTTTTGAGTCGCCCATAAACAACCCCAACGCCTGTCAGATTTTGGATCGGACCATGAATCAGATCAGAATTTAAAAGGACATCAGAAAGCGCGATTCGACGTTTTGTTGTCATGCTGAATGCCTGAGTCATGTAATATGCAAACAATCCCAGGCCATTGGTCTTTTTATTTTTTTCCCAGTAACGATCATTCAAAATAAAAATTTCTCGTGATTTTTGATAGGATTTTCTATTCAGCCAATCTTTATACAATGTTTGAGAGACAAATGGCGGGGTTTTATGCTCTTGAAACAGATGGCTTGAAAAATAGCCCTCAGAGATAATCACAATATGCCGAACTGCATTCAAATTTTTTTGAATCAGGGTATTGATCAGATATCGATGAGAGAACCAGTTTTTTTGAGAATTTGCACTATCTGCGGGAAGCCAGTAAGTTTCGCCATTTTCATCAATTTGACAGTGGCCTGAAAAATAAATTAGCAATTGATCTTTTTCTGTCAGTCGCTTCCCCAAATTAATCAACTGTTTTTCAATTACAGCGTAAGTGGGGTTTTTATCGGTGATTTTAATCACTGTATCGCGCTGAAAATCGTAGTTTTGAATCAGAATTTTCGCCAGTGTTTTTACATTATTCGCCGGTGTTTGCAGGTCTGGATAATTGGTATATTGATTGACACCAATTAACAAGGCATAGCTTTTTCCCTGTTTGTTCAGTTCAATTTCATAGGCATTGGATATGCCTGTTACAGCAAAACATGCAAGTAACACGACCAGATAAAACATAAGTTTTTTATGAATTGTTTCTAACATAATTTTGATCCCAACGGCTTGAATGATATACAAAAAATTAAGAATCAAGCAAGATAAATGCCAAATATTTGATATAAACGTAAATATTGAGTTTTTTTATGTATTTTATAATATCATGAATTGGAAAAATTGCAAGGACATATTAATATGAATGGATATGGTGATATCCAAATAAGAAAATTTCATACATAATCAATTGGAAAAATTTTTTTTTTAACAAATTTATAATTTGTGATATAACAGGCGATCAAACCCAATGGAAATAATGGCATAGGTCTGCAATTTTACTCTGTCACCAAATTCTTCAAGCAATTCTTTTGAATACGTTGCAGCCTGTTTTTTGGCATCTTGTAATTTTTTTTGAACCATTTTATGTTTAAAAAGTGCGGTATCTGATAATTTTTTGATATTTTTCAGTTTCAAGGATTTGGGATTGATATATTTAAATTCGATTAATGTATCAATCAGTTGATATTTCCGGAAATCCGGTCGAACGATCATGGCGAGGTCTGCAAAACCTGATCGGCTTTGTCGTTCACTGATCATGATATAATGATTATCATTCAAAATGCACATAAATATCGTTTTTATAGTCAATTCGTTGACCCATCGACGATCCCTCCAGTTGAAGGTAGGAAAAATCAGTTTTTCAATGTATTGTCTTAAAGGTGCTATTTTACCATTACTTAGCAATTTTTCAGCAATTTCAATACCTAAATCTTTGATTTGGGGATCAGGAATAATCCAACGAGCGATACCATCAATGTAGAGATTTTGAGTCACTGGATTTGGAATGGTTAAACAGGATTTTCCAGATAAAGAATGTTTTGTCATTGTTAACATACCCATATAATACATATACGATCCCATAAATTCTCTTGTTTTTGAACCGACTGCTGTCATGGCTTTAAGCCCAAATCGCGATGTTACTTCAGGGATATCTACAAATTTGTTTTGATTTAGTTCCATAATCAATTCCTTGCCACCAGGCAATTCCGCAATATATTCCAGTCGTCCTTCATCAGTGACAAGATTATGATCCATTAATGAATGTGGTAATTGACCATCCAATTGTTCAATATGTTTGAATAAATACATGACCAATGTCGGATTGTAGATTCGTTTGTTCGTATAGGATGAAAAAATATAACCATCATAGAGCGTTTTCATTAATTCAAAAATTTCATTTTTCCACTTTTCTTTACCTTCAGGAAACATTGGTGTGCCTTCAGGAAATAAAAATCTATCTTTTTTTTCCAAAGAATTTGCAAATGTGCTGATCAAGGTTTTTATTTCAGAATCAGTAAAGCCGCATAAATCATCAAACTTAGGCAACATGTGGATATCGGTTCGAATATTGTCACCACTGGTAACATCAGAAAGCAAAAGAGGGGTCACGCCGGTTAAATACATTCGATCCAAACCAAGACCTTCAGTGGCAGACTTTAATTGTTTAAAAAGAGTTTTCATAAAACCGCCCAGACCAGTCATGCTGAAATATTTTTCATCCTGCCTGTTGGCAATCATTTCATTGGCAAAATTGTCGTATTCATCAATAAACAGATATAACTGATGACCTGTTTTGCGAACAACTGACAACAAACTGGCAAAACTACTCATAGCCTGTTCTGGATGGATTTGGATTTTTTCAGGCAGCATATTTTCATAATCTGACGCAAAAGCGCGGATACAATCGTTAATATGTTGGTACAGAGATTGTTCAACACGATTTTCTGAGCAATCTACACAAGAAAAATCCCATTTTAAAACAAAATATTGATTATGAAGGGGTGTTGGATGATCGTAAATCCATGTGCCAGAAAACAATTTCTCAAAATGTTCTGCTTTGGCAATGTTGTAATAATTTTTTAATGTTGACAACCAGAGTGATTTTCCAAATCGTCGGGGGCGTAAAAACAAAAGGTATTGCCCAACGTTTTCTGTCAGAGGGATTCGATCTGTTCGATCAACGTATTCAAACCCTTCCAGTCTGATCTTTTCAAAATTGCTTATGGCGTATGGATTCTTCATGCAGACCTCTTTTAGATACTATTGTCATTGTTTAGGAAATCTCGGATAATAAGTTCCTCATTTCAGAAAGAGTAAATGCTATTCTTTTTTGAACCAGGATTACACTGAAGAAGATGAATAAGATGAAATGAGACACTTTTAATTCATCTTATTCATCTTCTTCAGTGTAATCCTGGTTCAAAAAAAAAAAGGAATGCAACTTATTAAATGAGGAACTTATTATCAGAGATTTCCTTAGATACACCCAAATTAATCATTTCGACTTAAAATGAAAAAGGCAGATTATCTAAAACTTTATCTTTTATATCCTTTAATACATTCTTGCCTTCACTTTCCGGGAGTCTGTCCAGTTCCCTATCTGCTTTTTGTTTAAATCTGTCCACTTCCTTTTTGGCCTTTTGTCTGACGCGATTGACTTCTTCATTGGCTTTTTTCTTGGCCTGATTTAGGAGTTGGGATTTAATATTTTTCAATGTGTCAGTAACGATTGAATCAATTGAAGGCAATTGGGGTTGAAGTAATCGGACATCAGGTTTTTTTGCAGGTCCAGAAACAGCAAAAATTAAGTGAATATGACCATCCTTTGCGATGATGGCATCAAGAACATTCTTGCTGATCTCATCAATGTTGACATAGCGCCTGTGTTTATACGATATTTGTTTTGAGATGAAAGATTTCACTGAACTTTCAATTTTTTGTTGCTCTTCATCAGATAACATTATATCTACTGCGATATCCAATGATTTGGTCTTGATCATATATTTTCCATCAAGACTGATTGCCATATCCTCCACTTGAAAAATGCCTTCATTCAATTGCACCATATTTTGATTGGCAATTAAATTCACAACGCCTTTTTTCCAACGTAAATCCTTTTTTAAGAAGTCAAGGGATGTCAATTTGAAGTGCATCAGTTTGGAACGAATGGTTTCGTAAGCCTGTAACCCTGTTACAATACCAGATGGTGAGCCGACTTTAATTGTTGCGTGCGGGTCGAGTAAGCGCGTTTTGGCATTAAATGGAAGAATGTTGGCTTCACATATGAGATCAAAATCAATTGATTTTGCCCATCCGGTTTTGAGTTTTCCCTCACTTTGAATATTCATATTAAAATCAAACAGGATCTGGTTTTCTTTTGCCAGATTCTTTGGATTGATATTGATATCTTTGAAAAGCACGTCCAATTGATTAATATGAATTATTTGCTGATACTGCTGGTCAAACAATTGAATATGCGCTTTTTCGATACCCAATTTGCCAACAAGAATCTGAACTGGCAAATCGTCGGCACAAAATTGTTTTGACTGTTCTGGTTGTTCTGTTGGTTCTGTTTTTTCAGGCTTTTCATGTGTTTCTGATTCGGTTTTAGCAGTTTTAGCGGCTTTTGTTTTTTGGGGTAGATTTTTTGGAGGTTCCTGTGTTTTGTTTTTTTCTTTTGATTCAATTAAATCTGAAAAATTAAATTTTCCATTTGTATAGCGAACAATTCGAATATCCGGTGACTTGACTAAAAGGGCATCAAGTTGAAATTGTCCTTTTAATAGCGGGGTGAGTTTTAACAATAATTTAATGGATTCAATTTTTACAAATATATCTTCATTCTTGGCTTGTTGTTTTTCTGTTAATAACTGGTTGAAAATCAACAGGTTTTGTATTTTTATGGCGGGTTCTGTAGAAAAAATTTTCAGAACCAATTCACCTATTTCAACATTGCGATGGATTTGTTTCTCGATTTGGGATTCGATTAAATCCTTTGCAAACCAGTTTACAAATATAAAATAGCTTAAGGCAATCAGCAAAAACAAAGTGATCAATAAAATGGCCATCCATTTAATTAATTTTTTTATCATGTTAAATCTCCTTTAAATAAATAATTTATCAGTCGTTATTGACAGTTTTTAATTATCAAAAAGAAATTTTACTATAATCAAATAAATGGTTATGGTCAAGGTTATTATAGATAAGGATAATGGAGGAGAGGCACAAAGAAATCGTTGTGCCTCTAATAAAATTGAGCAGTTACATTATGGGTAAATATTTTTGAAGCTCGTATTTACTGACATGAGTACGATATTTATCCCATTCAATTTTCTTGTTATCAATAAATTTGTTAAAAATATGTTCTCCCAGCGCATTTTTGACAAGTTCCGATTTTTCCACTTCTTGAATGGCTTCATAAAGATTACCGGGCAGGGTTTCAATCCCACGTTCCTTCTTTTGGGCATCACTCATTTCGAAAATATCATCTTCAATCGGTTCAGGTAATTCATAGCCTTCCTCAATTCCTTTCAATCCAGCAGCAAGCATCACAGAAAATGCAAGATATGGATTACATGAGGGATCAGGTGCTCTAAATTCCATACGTGTTGCAAGTTCTTTACCTGGTTTATACATGGGAACACGTATCATTGCAGAACGATTACGTCGGGCCCAGGAGATATAAACAGGTGCTTCATAGCCAGGTACAAGTCTTTTATAAGAATTGACCCATTGATTGGTCACTGCAATAATTTCTCGGGCATGTTTCATTAAGCCCGCAATATAGTTTTTACCTAATTTGGATAAATGATATTGATCCGAGCCATCAAAGAATAAGTTCTTTTTGCCTTCAAATAATGACTGATGCACATGCATGCCACTGCCATTTTCGCCAAAAATTGGTTTGGGCATGAATGTGGCATAATATCCATATTTTCGTGCAATTTCTTTGACAACCAGTCGATAGGTCATGGTTATATCTGCCATGCTCAGGCCTTCACTGTATCTGAGATCAATTTCATGTTGACTTGGTGCGACTTCGTGATGGCTATATTCAACATCGATGCCGCAATCCTGGAGTGCAAAAATGGTTTCACGACGTAAATCCGCACCCATATCCAATGGGCGACTATCAAAATAACCGCCGTCGTCAATACCTTCTGGAGATTTGGAATCTTTGAAATAAAAATATTCCAATTCTGGTCCCAGATAAAATGTATATCCTTTTCTTGCAATGGAATCTAATAAATTTTTGAAAGCAAATCGCGGATCACCAACATATGGGCTCCCATCAGGATTTAAAATATCGCAAAACATTCGTGCAACCGGTCGTTCATCAGGACGCCATGGCAAAAATTGAAATGTTGTTGGATCTGGCATGGCAACCATGTCACTTTCATGAATTCGTGCAAAGCCTTCAATGGATGATCCATCAAAGCCCATACCCTCTGATAATCCATTCTCCAACTCAGATGGTGTAATTGCAAAGCTTTTAAGCAACCCCAACACATCAGTAAACCAGAATTGTATAAAACTGACATTCTTCTCTCGTACAATTTTTAAAACATCTTCTTTGGTATTACAAAGAATTGACATATTAACCTCCTGTTAAATATTTAATGATTGATTTAATTTATTAATTAACGCCAGTCAATTAATTATTGCTTTATCGAATATAAGAGCATAGAGTATGCCATTTTTTATGTCATCTTGTAAAATTTAGATAATATATTGATATTTTTAACGAATAAATCTTTAGTTTTGTTTTTTTGTGATGAATATTTTATACTTAAAAGATACAATTATGTCAAAAACATTATATGCGACACATTTATGTGTCACATATGTTCAATTAATTTTCAAAGGATCACTATGACAAAAAATGAACAAAAAATTATAACCATTACCAGTTTCGGTCATTTTATGAGCCATTTCAATATGTTATTTTTTCCTGCCCTGGTCATGCCAATGGCCAAATATTATGATGCCAATGTTTCAGATATTGTTGCAAGAACCTTTTGGATGTATTGCTTTTTTGGAATCACAGCACTTCCCTGGGGAATGGCCGCAGATTTATGGGGTGCGAAACGATTATTGTTTTTATTTCATATCGGTGCTGGGCTTTGCTGTATTTGTGCAGGTCTGTGGATTGACAATCTGATACTGATGTCCCTGTTTTTAGGTGGATTGGGTATTTTTTCGGGTATTTATCATCCGACAGGTTTGGGATGGATATCGCAATCCATTTCACGAATCAGTTATGGGATGGCAATCAATGGCATATTTGGAAATCTGGGGCTAGCGGTCGCCCCCTTGATAGCCGGTATGATCAACTGGATTTTTGGTGTGCAGGCCGTATTTTTTTTTATTGGCGGTATCAATTTCCTTGGGGCCTTATTGTTGTTTTGCGTCCCCATATCAACAGATAACATTCATAAAAAGTCTGACAATGCTTCAGGGAACAATACAATTGGTGCATTTGTAATTCTATTAATTGCAATGATGCTGGGAGGTGTGGCATATCGTGGTGCAACTGTTGTTTTGCCTGCATATTTTGAGATGAAAAATCAGATTATCTTTGATTTTTTCGTACAGTTTATACATGGATTAACGCCCAATGTCGTGGCATCACTTTCAGTCAGCAGTGTCTTTTTTATTGGAATGATCGGCCAGTATACAGGCGGACGTGCTGCTGAACATTTTGATTTAAGAAATTGCTACCTTATTTTTCATCTGACATGCATCCCAATGGCAATTGCAATGGCATGGTTATCAGGATTGCCTTTGATATTTGTTACAATGATCTATTTCTTTTTTTTATTGGGAATGCAGCCCATTGAAAATACACTGGTTGCAAAGCTTGCGCCCCCCAGATTTTTGCATTCTGCCTATGGAACAAAATTTATTCTAACCTTTGGTGTTGGTTCCCTGGCTGTGAAAATGGTTGCAGATCTTGAAACACATATGGGAATGTCATCGGTGTTTTTGGTTTTGGCAGGCGTTTCAACTTTGCTTGTTTGCAGCATTCTGGGGCTGAAATATATCACGAAAAATATTAAGGGATTTGTCTGAAACAGAATTAAAATCATCTATTTTATCCAAAATGCCCAAAACCCGAATTCCTGAAAAACGTTCAATGGCTTCAACATTTTCATAAACCATTTCATGTGGGACAGATAGTGGGTTTGATAAAATGACGCCTGCGGGAACAACTTTGCGCTGCGCCAATACTGAAATGGACAGCAGGGTATGATTAATTGTTCCCAAACCCGCTCTGGCCACAAGGATTGGAATAGATTTGATTTGAGACAATAAGTCAATAAAAAGCATTTTATCAGTAATGGGAACCATCAGTCCACCGGCTGCCTCTAATACCACAGGATTATTACTTTGAAGTCTCAATTGAATTTCTTGAATTAACCACATGGGGTCAATATCAACTTTTGTATTACGTGCAGCAAACCACGGTGCTTTTGGAGGCTGAAGGCAATAAAGCACACTGTCATGCGGATTACATTTTCTGAGATACTCAATGTGTTGATATATAAATTGCGCGTCACAGTCTGTGTCTTGTGGCGTTTGACATCCGGTTTGAAAGGGTTTCAGGTACTGCGTTCGATATCCCTGCTGACTCAGGTATTTCATTAATACTAATGATACAACTGTTTTGCCAACATGGGTGTCTGTGCCGACAATCGTGTAGTGAAAAATGTTCTTATTGTTTTTCATATCGACAGGCTTTGATTCTGTTCAAATAATTGATGAACCTTTTTATTATTGACAATACAAACAATTAATGTTTGCATGACTAAAAAATGAGAGGTCATTATGAAAATTCAGTTATCATATTTAATTCTGTACGCAATATTTATACCCGCAGGGTTGACATATGCGCAACAAAATACAGTGAATGCATCACAGGATTCTTTTCCAGAAAACATGTATTATCTTGCCAATGCGTACCTTATTGGCATGGACCATATGACCAGCCAGACAATTGAAAACATGACTCACATAACACAATCCCTGTCAGTATCAATTTCAATAATGCTTGTTGAAAACAGTAAAACAGTCAATCGGGCATCCGCTCAATTAAATCAAGAAGTAACCACGCAATTGTTACCTGAAATGAAAGCACTGCGCAAAAAAGTTATTATGATGGATCATCAGGTATCGTCACATTTTCGTTCGCGGTCCGGGTATTGATCGACCAAATCAGTGGCGCAGACCGCTGAAGTGATAAGAATTACTAAACAAGTCTTCGCTCGGAGACGCACATCCGTGCGTCTCTACAAATTTCGTTACTATTGATAGAATCTTATAAAATGTCCGACTTTTTGGGAATGCGCCCTTTTTTAGCCCTTATGTTGCCAAAAAAAATTATGTTGACAATACTATATTCAATTATTGATCCATTTACAACCTTTTATCCCGCACTTATTTATTTAAATGTATCGGAAAAACAAAATCCTGCTTTATAAAAGTCCTTGCAAAAAATTTTCATTTTATATAATTTTATCAAAATTTTTTGGGGGAGAAAAGGCGGAAAAGGGGACGTTCTTAACTTATTAACTTAATAAAGGAATACTTAAATATTAAGTTCCTCATTTCTGAAAGAGTCTATTCTATTCATTTTGAACCTGGATTACGCTGAAGAAGATGAATAAGATGAAATCAAACACTTTTAATTCATCTTATTCATCTTCTTCAGCGTAATCCAGGTTCAAAAATAGGAATTCAATATATTAAATGGGGAACTTATTTTCCGAGAATTCCAAAGATGATCAGTTGATTCTAAGTTAATAAGTTAAGGGCGTCCCCTGTCTATGTAAAGGATGTCCCCTGTCTATGAATACATGATTGGGGTTACAAAATGATATATGCAATTAAAGAACGTATCGGAAAATCATCTCTTTTTTGCGGACGAAAAAATGAAATGCAGATGTTATTAAACTGGGTGAATAGAATTAAAATAGAACGTGCCAAATCAAAAGCACTTCTAGTTAGAACTGGTTAAGATTACAACTGGCAGTCTTCCCCAGGGAATTCATATGGATGAAATATTTGGCATCATTTCAGGATTTCCAAAAAACACAGGCGATTTTTCATTTGGCATTCGATTGACTGACAATGCCACACCTCAGGTGGTACGCACCAGGGATTATATTATGAAAGTTTATCCGGGTACACCGCCAGTCACCATTGGCGGTGATCTTGATGCCAATGAGCGTATTGAGTTATCTGATGCCATCATTGCTTTGCAGGTGATTACTGGTTGTCGGGGCGTACCGGTATTCATGGATGCCGATTTTTATGACGATGACCAGATTAACCTGATGGATGTTTTAATGATTATGCGGCGTTTGGGGGATGAGTGATCTCATTCTCTGTGGATGAATAAATAGTTTAGGAATTCTGTGAAAAATAAGTTCCCCTTTTTCTTATTTGCCAGCCCGATGTAGGGGCGAACCTTATGTTCGCCCTCGAACGAATAACGCATTCGTTCCTATGTACGATGGGCGAACACAAGGTTCGCCCCTACATTGGACTTGTAAATAAGATAAATGGGGAACTTATTTTTCGAGCATACCTAATCTTTTATATATTATGGAGTCAATAGATGAGTTTTTTCAAATACAATCTCATTACAATCAATGGAT
>Ga0272440_1001683_pt1 | contig 17880 bp, 12 predicted proteins | sample SSMMMBAug17_FD_192440 | JGI IMG/M metagenome (GOLD analysis project Ga0272440, IMG submission 192440) | Marine sediment archaeal communities from Little Sippewissett salt marsh, Falmouth, MA, United States - SSM-MMB-Aug17 | ecosystem: Environmental > Aquatic > Marine > Wetlands > Sediment ...
GGGCGGATATATGCTATGGTATTGTCCTTATCCACAGAATCAATAATGACTCCAAGTTGTGACAATTTAACGATTTGCTCACGTTCAATATCATGGATGATGAGTTGTTTATAAATGGCTTGTGATTGAGCCAGAAAGGCATACAATAAAATGCCGACAATAATAATAAATTGATTATACTTCATAAAAATAAATCACACCCCCTCCGGACAAAAAACAGAATCAAACCTATGTTCGAGAATGAATTAGAAACGTTTGCCTCGGGCATAGGTTCGCAAAAATATCATGCTGACTCCTTTTTTTAAAGCTATCATACAAATTATTTACTGGGGCTGAGTCGGATATCAACATTTTGATATTCCTGAGCATCATCATTCCAGTAGGAATAGGTGTATGTTCCGCCAAATGACTGGTTCGTTACTGTTGCTGATACATTATACGATGAATTTACCGGTGAAAAAGTGGTGCCATCAGTGGATACCAAAGAAATGGTCTGATATTGATATAAAGTTGGAAAATTGGCGAGTATTAATATCCCCATACCATCATTTTGTGGTAAATAAAAAAAGCTGAAACCATCAGTTGCTTCTGTACCTGTATTGGTCCATGTTCCATAATATCTTTTGATTTCCAGGTTGGAAGGATAGGTTGTACTGTTTGTTCTACAGGCAATCAATTCCATGGTAAAGCTGTCCTGGCTTGATGCATAAATTTGTTTTACCAGCCCAATACCGGCATAGTAATAGGAAAACAAAACGCCCCATTGTGATGAAAATACTTTGGACATTTGTAAACAATCGTTAAATGTGCCTGCCTGGATTTCCACATCTTCAAATCCCAGGCATTTGTATTCACACCAGTAAGGGAAATTATTGATTTGATATACTGATGAAAACACATCGCCAACAGCCATATACTTTGCACCAATTTGAATTGTGTCAGCATAGTAGCCATTCCAGTAATCTCCAGCCATTAAATATCTGGAATTGCTATCTTGAATATAATAGTATTCCTGGTATGTTGCAGGATTATACCAGCATTCAATCATGGTGGGTTGATTGTTCAATTCCTTTGCCAGGTGGTATACATATATGTAATCAATAACCTGACTGCCACTGGTTGTATCAAAAGAGATGGTTTTGTAAAAAAATTCTGTACCATCTGAAAAAAAATAGTTTTGAAAATCCACAACTCTATTTTCACTGTTGGTTTCCATGCCAGATGTTACTTGAAGTGCATATATGGCTTCAGGTAAGCCGATTGCATTATCCCTGTCAATATCGCCTAAAACGCCTGCCCATGCAAACTGGGCGGTAAGGCACATGATGAATACTGTCAAGTGTAATTTTTTCATATTGTTATCCTTTTTATTGTTCAAATGTCAAATGGGTCAGGCCTTGATGGTTGATTATGATTATCAGTCTGCATGCTCTGCCTCAACCAGTGTCCAGATACCACAAGGGCAACCATCCACACAAAATCCACAACCAATACATCGATCAGTATCAACAACCATTTCAAAGCCATAGGGGTTTTGAGCATCCTGACGAGAAATGGCATGCTGGGGACATAAATCAATGCAAATGCAACAATCTTTGCATGTGCCACAGGATGCACAGGCGTCCGCACATTCATTGGGGGTGTTAAGATCAATATTTCGAGGATCATAGTATGTCAGCTTGATTTTGGAACGATCCACACAAGACAATTCCTTGTACTTTGGACGCAAACCCGCAAAAATATCCATAATGGCCCTGGCAGCAATTCGTCCGGCCCCAATGGCGTCAGTCAACAAGCCGGGCCGGACAACATCGCCAATGGCAAAAATATTGGGATCTGTAGTGCGATAATTGTCATCAACAACAATAAACCCCTTTTTGGTTTGAATGGATTCAGGCAAAAAGCTCAGATCGGGTGTATCACCAATACTGATAATCACACGATCTGCTGGTAATAAATCGCCTGATTTCAAATAGACGCCCTCGGATGTTACCTTTTCAGTATAGCAAGGCCATTGAAACCTGGCTCCAGCCTTTTCAGCCGCTTTACGCTCTTCGCCAAATGATGCTGGTTCCTGAATATCAATTAACAAAACATCTGAAGCGCCCAATCGAAAGGCTTCAGTGGCAACATCGCAGCCCACATTGCCGGCACCAATGATCACTATATTTTTACCAACATCAATGGCATCAAGCTTTGCCTGTCGTAGAAAATCCAAAGCAGGTATCAGATATTCCTTTCCAGAAATGGGTGGAATTTTGGGCATTTGCGCACCCGATGCCACAACGACCATATCAAAATCATGGGTTAGTTTTTCTGTATCATCCTGTGTCAATTCTTGCTGAAGATAAACATGGGGCAAAATCTGACGAATGCGATCCAATTCTGTTTCCAAAATTTTTGGTGGAATACGTGTGTTGGGGATCACAGACAACAGTTTTCCGCCCAATTGATTGTTGCGGTCAAAAATGATAGCTTCATGACCATTTTGACGCAACTGCCAGGCCACAGAGATGCCAGCAACACCGCCACCAATCACAGCAACTCGCTTGCCTGATAATTGGGGTAATGCTGATAGATGAGCGTCAAGACTTTGTTTGCCAAGAATTTTGATATTGACCGGTTTCATGCCTTGATCATTTCGGGTGCATCCCTGCATGCATAAATTGGGACACAAATAGCCACACACAGTTGCTGGAAAAGGCGTATACGCCAATGCCAGATCAATTGCTTCATCAATACGCCCCTCACGAACCAGACGCCATCGCTCATGGACCGGAATGCCTGAGGGACAGGATGCCTGACAGGGTGGGGCATGTTTTTGATTTTCCCACACCGGTATCCATCGCCGAAGATCTCCAGTGGGAATCAATGGAATGGGGGATGAATCAAGAGTCATCAAATCACCCACAATGCCGCCTTTGCCCAGTTCCTTATCCCAAACGCTTTTGTGGAAATCCTTCATGGAAATTCGGGCCTGGGTATGACGCTCAAAAGGTGAGCGGGCCTGAATCAATTGCCATTGTTCACGTATGGTTAATTGTGGCAGCATTTCATATCGACTGATATTTGTGAGGTAATTTTTCAAACCATTGACCAGCCACTCCCAGTCTGCATCAGAAATGGGAGTCATTCGGGCATCCACCTGACTGAAACCATTTTGGGGGCCTCTGAAAAATATTTTTCCCCCAACCATTCCCACACAGGGGCGATATCCCAAAATATTGTCAGGATTTTGTGGAGAAATGCCACAAACAACCGCGACACCGCCAGCCATGAACTCTGCAAAATAATCCCCACAGGAACCCAAAACCCACAATTCAGGTTGATCAAAACGTGGATTGAATTTGGTCATGGTCATGCCGCGTGACCCAATATTGCCCCCAATATAAACCTTGCCCTGAGCCATAGCATTGCAAGCGCCATTGCCCGCATTACCATGAACAATAACTGTAGCACCTGCATTTAACCAGGCAACATCATCAGAAACAGGACCAGTGACTTCAATGGTTGTATTGGGAAAGCCCATAGCACCCACACGTTGTCCAGGCGAGCCTGATATTCGCAAGTGTATGGGATCATCCACAGAAGATATCAATCGCCCGCCGATGCCATGCTGACCAAATGCCCGAACTTCAATGCGGCGATGTCCCTCTTTAATATTTCTTTGAATACGTTCTTCCAGGACGCGGGATTCTATGCGTTTCTTTTTTTCTTGGCCCCAGATTAAAAAGCCAAATAATTTGAACTCGTTTTTCATGTTTTCACCATTTTTTGATTGATTGAATCAATATAATTATGAAAAAATACCTAAGTAACATATTTAATTTCAAGCTTCTGGGCAGCATGATATTCGTCAATTCCCAAAGCATCAGACATACCAATGGGAAGGGATGTCGAGCGCCCTAGAGGTGCCACGATTTTTTTCAATTCAGTATCAAAGCTCAAATAGACATCAACAACACGTTCAGCGACTTTTTCTGCATCCAGTCTGCGATACAAACGTGGATCCTGGCTGGTAATGCCCTTTGGGCATTGCCCGATGTTGCAAATATTGCAGCGATCTGCTTCAGATCCCAGACAACCTGCCGCTGCCTGCATAATATATTTTCCAATACTCACCGCACTGGCCCCCAGCATAATGAGTGCCGCAGCATTTGAGGCAAGATTACCTGTTTTTCCAACCCCACCTGCTGCAATCAAGGGGATTTCATTGTGCTGCCCGACTTTTACCAGATTTAAATAACACTCTCGAATATTACTGGCAATGGGATGTCCCATGTGATTCATAGAAACATTATAAGCCGCCCCGGTGCCACCATCTTCACCATCAATGGATAAGCCTGCGGCATAAGGATTTCGAGTTAAATTGTTCAGTACAGCCAATGCTGTTGAACTGGCTGATATTTTGGGATAAACAGGTACACGAAAACCCCAGGCCATTGACATGGATTGAATCATTTTTGCCACAGATTCTTCAATAGAATACATGGTCTGATGGGTGGGCGGACTGGGAAGGCTGACACGTTCGGGTACACCGCGAATGGCAGCAATCAATTTATTGACTTTATACCACATGAGCAATCCACCATCCCCAGGTTTTGCGCCTTGTCCATATTTGATTTCAATAGCACAAGGATCTTCTTTCATGTGTGGCAGGGCATGAATAATTTCATCCCAACCAAAATACCCACTGGCCACCTGAAGAATGACATATTTGAGAAAGCGCGACCGCAGTAATCGGGGGGGGCATCCACCTTCACCAGTGCAGATTCGGACAGGCATGCCCAATTCTTCGTTCAAATAGGCAACGCCCATTTGAAGGCCTTCCCACATGGTGGGCGATAGTGCGCCAAACGACATGGCGCCAATCATCAGCGGATATATTTCTCGCACAGGTGGGATCCATTCATTATTAAAAAATCGGTTCATGTTGTCTTCAGGTGGAAGCACGCGTCCCAGGAGAGTCCTAAGTTCAAACTCATGTCGTCCGGCGTCCAGGGCAGGGTCAGTGAGCATGGAAATTCGAATAAATTTGATTCGATCCAATAACGATTCACCTGAATTGCGTCGGCCTCCGCGACGTCTGGGCTGTCCACCGCGATTGATATGAAAACAAGTCTTATCAGGCTCATCAGATCGTTTTGGCATGATAGCATCATTGGGACACACCATACTGCACATCCCACAGCCCACACAGGCATAAGCAGGATCTGTTTTCTGGCGAATACCATAAAAAATAGACATGCCCGACATGGCACCATCTTTAAGATTCACTGCTGCCCGAACATTTCTTTGGCGAAACACTCCCAACTCAATAGCATGCACCGGACATACAGCCGTGCATGATCCACACATGGTGCATCGGTCTTTGTCCCAGTGAATTTGCCAATAAAGATCTTTAATACTTAACGTACCCGGGGTAATGGGTCGGTTTGTCGGCATAATGTTACCTCCTTACGATCTGAATAAACAACCGCAGTATCCAAATGCATGGGTTGAAAATCAAGTGATTTGTCTCGATTGGGAACCGCAGCGTCCAGGCCGCATATTTCCGACGAGAAACAATAAAATCCTGGCTCACCGCCCACAACACCGGGACGCAGTTTTTTCCGATCCTGTAACATGAAAAGGGTTTTATCTGGCAAACAGCCAATGACACAGTTGGGTCCATCAATGATTAATGAGCGGCAGGTATTTTTTAAGTGCATCAAAAAAGCACCATCAGGGTGCTCTTGAATGCCATTATCCTGCAAAGGTGTGATTACATGCTTGTATGACTCCAGGGGCAATCCCAATTTTTTCATGGTGTAATGCAGGATATGCGTATAAATTTCAGAATCCGATTGATATCCCGAATATCCCGCAAAGCCTCTGGACTGCAAATATTCTCGAATGGGAATAAAGGCTGTGGTTTCACCATTGGTCATAGTCGATATCCCTTGAAGAAAAAATGGGTGACAGGCATATAGATTGATTGCATAATTGGTGTTTTGTCGTCCTTGAGCCATAATTACTCTGGCTTTAAGTTCTTCACGATCCAGTTTGAGATATCGGGCCACAGTGATAGGATCACCAATTTCTTTGATCATAATAACATCAGGCCAAAAACTAAAAATAATCATATCATTGTTTTCTTGCCCCATTTCACGCATTGTTAATTGAAGTGAGAGCAGTTTATCGTGTTTTTCGTCATCAGAATAATCGTCCCAATCTTCAGGATATTCATATGCGCGAATGAGATATATATCACGCCTGGGAACTCCTGGGGGCGGCTGTTGTCTGGCTACCCGGATAGATAACTTGTGCTTGGTCATAAATCCAGTGCCCAACATAAATGTATCAAGACGCTTTAAACCGCTTTCAGTAAATATGCCCGATAAAATCGGACAATCTTTCATATCTTCGAAATGTCCCCCCAGCCCACTCAAAAATAATCCCACACCTGAACCATCATGACCCTCTTTCATAATGTCCAGGGCTTCAAGCGCAACAATGGGTGATTGCGGGGTTTCACTTGTCAGAGCAAATAATCGACACATATTTGTATCTCCATTTGGTTTCAGTACAAAATTGTTTTTTATTTTGGGCAGTCCGAATCGTGCAAAAAAGAATTCAATTGGTTTAAATACAGGTATTAATAATGGTTACACGATTATTATTGATGCATTGCCCGCTGATTTTTTATAAAGGCAGTGAGCAAGTTCGCAAAACATATGCCAGGAGTTGCATATTATGTGTCCCCGAAATTCAGTCTATTTTGGTTACACGCATTCGGGTGACACTCCCTAAATCTTCAAATAATAAAACATCACCGAAAAAATACCATCACAAACAACAATCAAAATAATGCTGTTTACAACAGCCTGGGTGGTTGATTCACCAACAGCCCCTGCACCGGTCTGTGTTTGAAGTCCACATTTGCACCCGGCACTGGCAACCAACAGGCCAAAAAAAATGGATTTAAATAACCCGCTGAGCAAATCAATATAATCAACTGCCCTGATAACACGATTATAGTAAGTAACAATGGGATAACCCATTGAAATTAATGGAATGGACCCACTGACAACACTGATGATATCCGCATAAATGGTCAAAACAGGTGTGACAATCAATGCTGCCATCACCCGAACCACAACCAGAAAGTTCATGGGATCCAGTCCCATAGTAGTGAGAGCATCAATTTCTTCGTTCACTTTCATCGCGCCGATCTCAGCGGCAAATGCCGATCCGGTGCGACCGGCCAGAACAATGGCTGTCATCAATGGCGCCAATTCTCGAATCATGGAAAGCCCAATTAAATCGGCAACAAAGATTTCAGCCCCAAATTTGGCCATTGGTACCACTGATTGAAAGGCCAGAATCAATCCCATTAAGAAACCGATAAGCCCTACGATGGGAAGTGCATTGGCACCTGATTTTTCACTAATGAGCCAGACATCTTTCCATCGGATGCGCGATGGATGGCATAGCGCCTGAAACAATACAGCAGTCAGTTCGCCAATAAATACAATGTGTGCATACAGACCTTGAATAAAATCTTGTGTCTGATGATAGACAAAATGACCTGCTTTTTCGATAATATTGGTGCGGTCAAGGGATGAAGATGGCGGGTATTGAGGCAATTTTTCTACAAAACGTGTATACAAACGATTGATTTCCGGTGATAGGCCCTGTATTTCAAAGTGTTGTTTATTGTCGTGGGCATGAGACCGGAGCGCCATAAACAATGCGACTCCAGATGTGTCACAGTATGTTAATTGAGACACATCCACTGTGATTTTCGGTGTTGTGGCGGATATTGCTTGAAAGATACTGTTCCATATTGTGCCACAAGTGCTGACATCCAGAGTACCTGACAAAATAATCGTTTGATCAGTTTGTGTATGATCAAAACTAAAGCGGATATCTTTCACGCATCCTTTCCTTGATCTTTCTCTACAATAGTTTCTAGAAAATCCTTAACACGATTGAGAGTGGCAGCAAACATTTTTGAGCCTGTCAGCATGGTAAATACATCATCCTGATCGCCACAAAATTTTCCAAACTCCGGGCCAATAATACTTAAAGGGTCTGTCTCTGTGCTAATGCCTTTTAATGAATCCAGATACGCACTAAGACGCTCTCTGAGTACATTGAAATAATCGACTTTTTTACTCAATGTCAATTCAGTGGTGGATGTTATGGTGTCTGAAAATGAATGGACATACTCCCAAAAACGTTCTGCTATCTTCATTTTGAGTGGATCATCACCCAGATAAAATGATATACTCCATCCAGTGCTGATAATTTTTAGCAGTTGAAGTTCATATTCCATAGTATCTTTGGATATTTTGTGATCCTCAGGAGGCTGTGACAGTAAAAATTTGACATCCTCCCGATCAATAGAAAAATCAAACAATGCTTTTGCAGCATATTCCGATGGTGAAAGCTCTTTTGATAGGTCTTCATTATGTTCAATTTTTTCCATAGGTCTATTCCTTCCTGATAATACGCATAAGCGTTTCATAAATGTGTTGTCTGGCAGCAATGACAGATACACGATCATTCGCATCATATGAAATGGAATTTTTATCAAAACCTGTCACATTTCCACCACACGCCCGGACCAGGACTTCACCGGCAGCAATATCCCAAAGATGGGTCGTATTGTTGACATATGCACCCAATGCACCGCGTGCAATATTGATCATGGCCATATGTCCAGAATTGAATGCATAGATGCCTGCTGACGCACGAGACAAGTCTTCGAGAATTGAATTGGAATGATGCGATTGTTTTAATAGTTCATTGACTTTGTCTGGATTGTTTCGGGTTAAATGAATACCAATGGCTTCTTGCGCCAATGGCAAGGTGTTGTCTTTTGTTTGTGAAGCCACGAGGTCGATACGATGATTGCTTGAAATATGCCATTCCCATGCCTCGGATTCAAAAGAATTGACAGGCAAACATGCTGAATAAACCACATGATGCACAGGATCATACAGAGCACTGATACAGAGTTGCTCATTAATAAACAGCGCGACTGCCGAACAGAATATTGGGATTCCCCGCAAAAAATTGCCTGTGCCATCAATGCCATCAATGATTACCCGAATGCTGCTATCATTGGAAAAAAATTGCTCAGGGGATTGTATTTTTCGAAAAACTGACTCTGGAAGCTTGTTCTTGAAATATTTCACATAGTGAGTTTCTTCAGCCAGGCAATAATAATCACTGCCAATTTGTGCAGTGATTGGAGAAAGATAATCATCAAGTGAATGGATAATTGCAAGGGTTGCATGCAAATCAGCAATGGTGGAGGGATTCTTTGTAACAGATGCAGTCTCTGTTTCATCCAAACATTTCAGAGGTCTGCGGTAATATTGCATGGCTGTTGTCCCACCGGCGATCACTGATTGCACCAGTGCATTTTGACAGTTGTTCCATATGTTTCTGGTTATTTTTTTGAAAAGCCCCATTGTGGTTTATCCAGGTGTTAAAATTGGCATATTTGTTTAAATAAAGCTAACAACATGAAAAAAAAATTGCAAGTGTTAATTATTTGAAGTCCCAAAGTCTTGTTCCTATTGTTTTATCCAATATTGAGTCTACGAGTCCCCTAAAAACCAAATTCTCATCATAGAAAACAATTGATCAACATCCAGGGGTTTGGCTAAATAATCACTTGCCCCCGCTTTGATGCACTTTTCACGATCTTCTGTCATTGCATTGGCTGTTAATGCAATAATGGGTATATCTTTTAAATTATTTATCTGCCTGATTTTTTTTATGGTCTCATAACCATCCATATCAGGCATCATGATATCCATAAGTACCAGATCAACAGATTCTTTTTTTAAAATATCAATGGATAACTGGCCGCTATCTGCTTTCAGTGCATTGATTTCTTTTTCCCGCAAGGCGCTTGCCAGTGAGAACAGATTTCTCATATCATTATCAACGATGAGAACGCTTTTATTTTGAAAAATGTGATCCTTATTATGAATCTTTTTTATGATTCTTTGTTTATCCTCGGGCAGATCATTGACAATCATATGTAAAAACAAGGCGATCTCATCAAAGAGTCTCTCTTCAGAGCGATGGCCCTTCACGATGATAGATTTGCAATACTTTTGAAGTTCTAATGGTTCTTCCTGAGATAAATCAACACTGGTATAGACAATAATTGGCGGAATGTGAACACCTTCCATTTGATCTAATTCTTTAAGCAGGTCAATACCTTGAATATCTGATAGTTTTAAGTCCAGCACAATGCAATCAAACATGTCAGTTTTCAAAGCGTTCATGACCTGATATCGACTGGCACAATCCATTATTTCGATAGAATCGTTTTCAATGAGATTTCTAATAATCATTCTCAAATTTTTATCATCTTCGACAACCATCAATTTTTTGATTTTTCTCTTTTGGAAAAATTCTATATTTTTTAAGACACTGTCTATTTGATCTATGGTAACAGGTTTTTGAAGGAAGGTGAAGGCATTTGTTTTTAAATGATTATGAGACTCATTTTCAACTGACATGATATGAACCGGTATATGCCTGAGCAAGGTGCTGTTTTTTAGAATATCTAATACTTTCCAACCATTGATTCCAGGAAGATTGATATCTAAAATAATGGCATTTGGCATATATTTTTCAGTCATTTCAAGGCCCTGCTCGCCAGTTGCAGCAACAATACCTTGAAAACCTTTAGCATGACATTGATCTAAAAGTATTTTTGCAAATTTATCATCATCTTCAATAATTAAAATAATATTATCATTGTCATTTAAATGATCTCTATCATCAAGAATCAGTTGTGACTCCTTATTTTGTTTTACTTCAGGCGGTATGGAGGCAATGTTGGGCAATGTTGGGTCAGGATGATTGGATTGGGTGCTATCAAATGGAAGAAAAAGAGTAAAAGTAGATCCTTTACCGGGTTTGCTTTTTAGGTGAATTTCTCCGCCTAATAATTTAGCAAGTTCTCTGGAAATGGATAATCCCAGGCCAGTACCGGCAAATTGTCTTGATGTGCTGCCATCGACTTGTTGGAATGCTTCAAATACATGAGTTTGCTTTTCTATTGGAATGCCGATACCGGTATCAATAACAGATATGGCAATGGCATGGGATGGATCAAGATGCTTTTGCTTAAATGTAATATCAGATGAGGGTTTATGCATATCAATAACAATACCGCCTCTGGCGGTAAATTTGATTGCATTGGATATCAGATTTTTAATGATTTGCTCAATTCTTTGCTGGTCTGACCGAATATTGATGGGTAAGTCATTGCTCAAATGGATATTGAAATCCAAATTTTTATCAAAGGCCATATATCTGAAATGCATATTCATAGTATTTTCAATATCTTTTAAACAAACTGTATCAATATTGATCACCATTTTTCCGGCTTCTACCTTTGAAAGATCAAGAATGTCATTAATGAGGTTGAGAAGATCTCTGCCACTTGAATGAATCATGGACACATTCTCAACCTGGTTTTGGGTTAGATTACCTTCCTTATTCTCTTTTAAAACATGTGCCAGTATTAATAAACTATTCAAAGGGGTTCGAAGTTCGTGAGACATATTTGCCAGAAATTCTGATTTATATTTGCTGGCATTTTCCAACTCTTTGGCTTGTATTTGAAGATCTTTTTGTGTTAATTCAAGTGCTTCATTTTTCTGGTCTATAATGTTCTTTTGTTGTTCTAAAAATTGTGTCTTTTCTTTGAGGGATTCGTTGGCTTTTTGAAGTTCTTTTTGTTGAATTTTTAGATTTTTTTCACTTTCTTTGAGCAAGGTTGTTTGTTCTTCTAATTCAGAATTTGATTCTTCTAAGACCATTTGTTGTCGTTCAAGTTTATTGGCCTGTTTTTGTGTTTCACTTAATAAGGCATTCATTTTTTCTCTTGATTGGGCCGAATTTATAGCAATAGCAATATTTTCTGATATCTGTCGAAAAAAATTAAGTTTATCATCTGAAAATATATCAAAAGATCCCATTTCAATAACGCCTTTCAGATGTTTTTCATATAGAATCGGCACAACGACAATATTTTTTGGTGGAGAATCACCGATAGCAGAGTTAATTCGCGTGTAATCATCTGGGATATTGGTAACCGAAATCAATTCTTTTTCAAAAGCAGCCTGTCCAACAAGGCCCTGGCCAATCTCAATTGTTGCATTGGTATCTTTTCTTTTATTAAAGGCATAACTGCCTGTGAGTCTTAATTGTTTTGTATATTCATCATATAAGTATAAACATCCAATCTGCGCGCCCAGATATTTTGCAAGAAAGACAACAATATTCCGAGAAAGGGTTAATATATCCATTTCTCCGCGCATCTGTTCACTCAGTTTATTTTTACCTGATTTAAACCAATCATCCTTTTCTCTGATAAGGGTCATCTCTCTTAATGATCGGGTCATTTTCTGTAAGGCATTTCCAAGTTTATCTTTATCAGATTTTGGAACAATCTCTTTATTAAAATCCCCCTCAGCAATTGCACTTGCCTGATCAACAACGCTTTTCAGACTGCTGATCATTATTTGGAATGATTTGCCAAACCGATCGTTCTCAGAATTGATCTCAATTTCGATATCCAGGTTGCCATTTGATATCTCTTCGGCAGCTCCAGCTTTGATTTTCAGGCTGTCAATCATGGTTTTAAATGATTTTCCAAGAATATCTTTATCAGAAAGCAGCACCAGTTCTTTTGAAAAATCGCCAATAGCAATTGATTGTGCAACCTGAGCACGTTTTTCAAGATTATCGGCCATGACATCGAACGCATTGGAAAGCAGGGAAATTTCATCTGTTTTTTTATTTCTTGATTCCCCCATGGTTAAACGTCGTGACAAATCCCCTGAAGCAACAGCTTTTGCCATTTCAATGACTTTATTAATGGAGTCGGAAAATCCTTTTGTCAGAATCAAAGAGATCATCAGGCTTAAAATAATGGCAAGGCCGCTGAATATAAGCATTGTCTGTTTAACCTTGTATGCTGCATCAGAAATACTTTGAACACTGGAACCTGTTAAGCGCATCTCAAATTGTTGAAGCTGTTTCATTTTTAGGGTCAGCACGCTTGATGCTTTTTCAAAAGCGCCAACGAGTTCATTGCCTTCTTTTATTCCTTCTGTTAAATAAACAAATGCCATTTCTTTACCATGTTCATAGTACCGATCAAACGCTTCTTCGAGTTCAATAATCGTTACAAGAGCGGATTCTAAATTTCTATTTTCGTGCATTTGTTTATAATTATTGATTCTTTCCTTAAATGAATTGACCACTTTTTCTGCTGTTGCAAATCCCTGTACATTGTCTGTAATGGATGCGTATAATAAAAGATCCATCACTTTTAAGGTTTGAAAAGCCATTTCATTGGTTATACGTTCTCCAGGTAAGCTTTCATTGATTACCCGAGCGATATGATTGTGAACATCATTAAGAGAAATAGTTGTTATTAAAAAGGTTGATATCATAATCAAAAGAATCACTGATATCCCAAACCTGAACTTTGTACCAATTTTTATCTTGTTAAACCACATAAATCAGATTCCCCACTGTGGTGTTTAATAAACTTATTGTTTTAATTCTAAGACCTTAACATGTTCATGGGATACTGAATCATCAATATAGCCAATCGTATTTTTTGTTTGAGCGATATAGGTTATCAAATCATTTGCTTCTCGAAATATTCTTGGTCGTAAACCAACCCCTGTAAATACAACTTTTTTCCAATATGATTTTAATCTTGAAGGTGTTGATTGTAATATTTCATTGACAAAGGTTTCATGTGTTTTGCCTTTTTTAAGCATTACAACGTGAATGGCTTGCCCATCAGGCCATTTGGTCTTTTTTCCAAAATATATATTTGAAACAGTTGATGGTGCGATTGTTTCTAAATTAACATTTTTATTAACAATGATAATCAACTCACAATATGCTGTCGTAGATCCTATATTCATAAAAAAAATCATAAAAATTAATAAAAGTATTGGGTATATTGTAATTTTCATTAGACATTCCTTTTTTAGAAGCTAAAAGTGGTTTTAAATGCAAAAGCGGTCCAGTTTGCCCCTTTATAGTCATCAAGGGCCAGGTGACCCAAAACCTGGCTGACCCCATTAATATGGTGTATTTCAAATTTCATGAGCCAGAAGTCATTGATATCAAATCGCGCAGACAAAGCGGTGTCTTTTTGCCAGTCTGCATAGTCTGGATGATAGGGTGAACTATCAGTTCGTTTCGCATTATTGACAGAATGATAAATGCCTGTTTCAAACCATTTACAAAAGCGGTATGATAACTGTCCATAATATGTGTCTACATCGAATTCTCTTTCACTCTTAATCACAGGCTGGCCTAAACTGGACATATCTGTTTCCATAAACAAGTTTCCAATAGATACCTGGTACTCAAACGCAGCTGTGAATTTTCCAATACTGTATTCAGCAGAGAAAACTCTTAAAGCATCTAAGGAATATTCAAGTGTTGATATAACACCTGAGCGATTGGTTTTAAATGTAATATCAGACTGTAAATATGATGAAACAATTGCCAATCCTCTAATAAATGTATCCCATCTAATTCTTGTTCCAATTAGACTATCCGCTTTCGCATATTGAAAAACGCCATCATCTCCAGCAAACATTTTTGAAAGACCTCCCTTTGTATCAATATTGGCCGCGCCATAAAAAAAATGGTAACCCAATATCCCGGGAACGCCCAAATTTATTTTGCCATATACATCGCCGCCTTGAACACTTTTCAAGGCTTCACGATAATATTGATTGTAGATACCCTGGGGAAGAATTGCTGGTGTGAACAACATATCATAATCAAGTACGTCAATGTATAATGCGAATGGTGTTTTAAATTTACCCAGCCTGATACCCAAAGATTCTTTCCAGCTATAATCAATAAGTGCCCAGTCCAGTTTTACTGTATTGTTACCGATATCCCCTAAATCATAGGAATAAAGCTGCATGCCAACTTGAATCTCATCAGCAATTGATGCACTAAAATTGATACCTGCTTCGTTGAATTCGCATGTACCATCTTTGGAATCAGCCAGATAGTTATATTTATCTGAAACAATATAACCAGTGCTGGCAAAGCCATGAATTTCAAAGCCACTGAGTTCATTTGAATATACCGGCAGGTTAAAGATGAGTAGCAGTGACACTGAGAGAATACATTTTGGAATCATAATTTTCTCCTTTTTAAAAAGTTTTTATTAAATCATTTCATACACAGGTTGGAAATGGCCCTTCTTTGTAAATTCGCCTGTGATATTGATGTATTGCAATTATAGGTTGCACGAATTTATTTTTTTGAATATAATCAAGTATTAATTTACATTGATATGGTTAGATATGCTATGCATATTCAAAATATCTGTCAACATATTTTTGAAACCGGCTGTCAATAGTCAATTGTTTTTTTGTTTTTTCGTGTAACTCAGATTCAAAGGACAGTCTTTTATGAAATGGAAAAATTAATAATGAATAACAAAATCAAAATTTTAATTGTTGATGATAAACCTGAAAATCTTCACGCACTGGAAACAATATTAAATGATTTGGATATTGAAATTGTTAAGGCCTGCAGTGGTGCAGACGCACTCAAAGCAACCTTGCATAACCAGTTTGCATTGGCCATTATTGATATACAAATGCCGGAAATGAATGGCTATGAACTGGCAGAATTTATTCGATCTGAAAAAGACACCCTTCACCTACCGATCATATTTCTTTCTGCAATATATTCAGATGAATTTCATATTTTTAAGGGATATGAAGTGGGTGCGGTAGATTTTTTGGCCAAACCATTCAATCCAGATATCCTTATCAGCAAAGTCAAGGTATTTGTTCAAATTGAAAACCAAAAAAAACAACTTGAAAAAGAAATTACCCAACGAATAAAAGTTGAAAAAGAACTTTTAGCCTATCAAAACACATTAGAGGAAAAAGTCAGAGAAAGAACACAAGAAATTGAAAACACAACAACGCATCTTATACAATCTGAGAAAATGTTTGTTTTAGGAGAATTATCCGCTGGCGTTGTCCATGAAATGAATCAACCGCTTTCAATTATTAAAATGATGATACAATTATTGTTAAAAAAATTTAAAGAAAACAAAACAGAAGACCTTTGTATGAAAGACCATTTAAATGATATTAATAATCAAATCAACAAATTATTTCAAATTGTCGATCAAATCCGCATATTCTCACGTGCCAATACAGTCAAGGTAAACAAACAATTGATTATCATGAACGATCTTGTTCACTCTTTTCTGAGGCTTTTTACAAAACAACTGAATGCCAGCCAGATTGAATTAATTAAGAATTTAGGAAAAGATTTGCCTTTGGTCCATGTGGATCCAATCCGCATAGAGCAAGTACTGATGAACATTATGGCCAATGCGCAAAATGCTGTTGAAACCAATCATAAAGACGATAAAAAAATTACAGTAAGTACATTTGCCATTGAAGATAAACAATCACCATTAAAAACAAAATCTGTATGTGTCTCCATTGAAGATACAGGAAATGGTGTGCCGGAAAATCTAACAGAAAAAATATTTTCAAAATTTTTTACGACAAAAGCGCCCGAAAAAGGAACAGGTCTTGGGCTACCCATTTCAAAAACAATATTAGATGAGCATAATGGAACAATTGAGTTCTTGAATAATATTGGCCAGGGAGCTACTTTTAGGATAATACTGCCAGGATGTTAATTGGGGGGGCGGACCAAAAAAACTATTGGAGGCATTATTTTTATTGGTGTCAATGATTCTGGAAAAATTGTCGGTCTTACACCACATGAGGTTGAAAAGACAAATCAATTGATTGCAAATGCCACAACAAACAATATTAGACCTTCGATGCTCGTTCCCAGGCTCTGCCTGGGCAGTGCGTCTCTACAATGGAAAACACAATCACAATTCTGGAAAAAGTGTTAACTACTTTTCAACAAATATGAAGGATGCCCTATTTTTGCAGTTCGTACACCTGTTTCAATGCCATCAAGGCTTCCTAAAATTTGTACAGGTCTAGTAGTTCGTGCTGTAATCCAACCTGATACAGACTCAAGTTCAATAAGCACAGCATCAAAACGACTCCTGAGATCTTTTATAACATGATCCGCATCTACAGATAACCGATGTCCGGCATATAACGCAGAAGCAGTACCGCCCACAAGAACAGCATCAGGGATAATACGTTGAAGATGCGCTGCTGCTGAAATAATTCGTTCCCAATCAGGTAAGGCATCTTTGTGCATACTGCATCCAGAAATTGTGTCGTTGCGCATAAGGGTTGCTCGCATACGCCTGACATATTCGCATAACTTTTTCTTTGATGTGGCTATCATTAATTAATGCCAGCCGTAGATTTGACCATTCTTTTTTCCTGCCGTGTGCTATGATATCGTCTATTGCGGCAAGAGTGAACTTTTCATGGTTTAAGTGACGATGTTTCAATTGTCTTTCTCCGAGCTTGGGAGTTCTTTTCACAACGATACATTGTCATAACTCCCAACATTTTATTAATAAATTGTTAAAACTGAATTCAGGTTAGCTGTTCAACTTTTTTAATGCCACTATATTGGCAGGCTTATGGTTTATCAATATTTTATCACACAACTATATTAAATAGGATTGTAAAGTCTGTTTTCCAATCATTTCAATTTTTTTTAAAGATATTTTTAAAAAGCATTTAACAAGAAACTTGATAATAACTTAAACCGGTTCTGTTTTCCAGTCATTTCTATTTTTTCATAAAAAATATTTTTAAATAAATCAGGAATGATTTGTCAATATTTATTATCAGCTATCAATGAAAATAATTCATTGGCATGTATTTTGTATTCGGG
>Ga0272440_1001684_pt1 | contig 17877 bp, 7 predicted proteins | sample SSMMMBAug17_FD_192440 | JGI IMG/M metagenome (GOLD analysis project Ga0272440, IMG submission 192440) | Marine sediment archaeal communities from Little Sippewissett salt marsh, Falmouth, MA, United States - SSM-MMB-Aug17 | ecosystem: Environmental > Aquatic > Marine > Wetlands > Sediment ...
AAGTATTCAATGTCTACCGGCAGAAGCCGGTAGATTTTTTTGAGCGTAAACGCCCGATAAGGCTAAAGCGATAGTGGTGAATCTATCAGAATTCTGGGTCTATCCGAACCTCTCAATGCTTGAATTTCAAATTCTTCCTAAATTATAAGAAATTCAAAGTCAATAATACTCGATATTCAAGTTTTTTTGCAAACCTGCGCCGGAACTCGTTCACACGCTCTGCGTGGGAATGCATATGGGACGCTCTGTGTCCCCTGTGCTCGTTCTTTGAACATAATGCCCTTCGGGCAATTTTTTTATTTTATGAGTATTTATGCGCTGAAATAAGTTCCTCGTTATTGAATATTGTTGATTCGTTTCTGAACCATGATTACACTGAAGAAGAAGAAAAAAAGACACTTTAAATTCATCTTTTTCATCTTCTTCAGTGTAATCATGGTTCAGAAACGAATCAACAAATATTGAATAATGATATCTATCGAATTTTTGTTTTTCCGATACATTGAACATAATGCCCTTCGGGCAATTTTTTTATTTTATGAGTATTTAAGGGCTGAAATAAGTTCCTCGTTATTGAATATTGTTGATTCGTTTCTGAACCATGATTACACTGAAGAAGAAGAAATAAAGACACTTTAAATTCATCTTTTTCATCTTCTTCAGTGTAATCATGGTTCAGAAACGAATCAACAAATATTGAATAATGATATCTATCGAATTTTTGTTTTTCCGATACATAAAATTTAAAAAAACAAATTTTTGTAAATGGAGAAGTGTTTTTTTTGACTAGCCCTTTAATGGGCGACCCAAAATCAAGTCACAATTCAACTCATAGATTGAATTAATACCTGTCTTAATGCATTTTCATTTCGTGCCCTATTCCAACGTTTTTCAAAATTTGGTGATAGGACTATTTTGGCAATTGAAGACAATGAACGTAAATGAAAATCCCTTTCATCTCTTGATCCCATCAGCACAAAAGCGGCATATACATGTGGCTTAGATTCTGAAAAAACAATTCCTTTTTTGCATCGGGCAATGAGAATACTAAAAAGATGTTCGCCCTGAACGATGATGTGTGGCAATGCAATACCTGGTGACAAGACTGTAGTGACTTCTTGCTCTCTTTGATTCAATAAGTCATATAAGACACTCGAAGATATATTTAATTCTTTAGACATCAAATGGGAAACCTTTTCAAAAAAGTATTTTGAATCAATACGTTCAGGAATATCCAGTACAGGACCTTTTGATATCAAAATTTCAAATCGTTTTTCAGTCGTCGTATTATTGTTTTCAATAATTTTTCTGACCTCATCTGTATCTAAATTTGATGGCAGCTGTTTTGCTCTGGCTTTTTCTACAAAATTAACCATTGCATATTCCGGATGCGTATCAAATTGAAAAGCCATTTGTTCAATATTTTTGAACGACCCAACAACAGTCACCAAATCAAAGGCTTCCAAAGCTGTATAACCATGTGGAATAATAATTTGTCCTCTACGACGAATTGACATAATGATTGTATCAAAAGGAAGTGTTAAATCTCGGATAGCGACGCCAAAAAGTTCCGGGTTTCGGAGATGAATATCAATTATCCGTTGATTGGTATTCATTCCCATTAAAAGAGATGCGCCCGATGGAGACCGGACAAAATGATCTAATAGGTTTACAATCGCAGTACCTGGATCGACAATCAATACATCCAGGGCTTGAAATTTTGGAAAATTATTTCGATGATTCAGTCTTGCAATCAGGGTTTCTGTTCCAAAATGTTCGTATGCAAGTTCACAAATTTGATAGTTCTCGTCATCAGACATCATGGCAACAATAGCGCCTGCTTTTTCAAGCTGAATGTTCTGCATTTCTGATAAAGAAATATGCGAAAAATAAACAACACTCACCTGAAGATTTTCGGTTTTCTGTGTGTCAGAAATGGCAGCAGCCACTTGAACTTTCCATCCATGAGCTATTAATGAATGGGCCAGCGCAAAGGTTTGACCGTCAGAACCAAAAATAATTGCATCGCGAATGCCTTCAAATTCGAGATTTGTAGCGCGAGGCCTGTCTTCTTTTGAATTCTTAATTGCACGTTTAAACAAAGGCGGTCCAATAATTTGATTTAATACGACAATAGAAATAATGGTTGTGGCAAATGAAACACCAAATTCAGGAAATGCCACAATAACTTCCCTGGCAAGTCCCAGCGCGACACCTGCCTGTGTGACATATCCCATCCATGCCATTCGGTTCATTGACGTTGATTGCCTGGCCAACACTCCTCCCACATATGTTCCCAAAAATAATGCCACACATCTTACAAAAAAAAGAACAAATGCAATATGCCATGTCTTTGCCAGAACATCCAGTGACATGGAAGCACCTGTCAATGTAAAAAAAACAATGTAAATAGGCGCTGCAATATCATTGAGTAATTGAGAAAATTCTTGTCGATATCGACTGTAATTACTGATAAAAAAACTGGCCACCATGCATATTAAAAGAGGTTCGAGCAAAATTTCAACAGGCAAATTTTCCTGGCTGAAATGCCGAATTGTTTTTGAGAATACAAAAACAAAGTAACCTGATAGCAATATAGCCCATTTTTTTATTTGGGGTTGAATGGTTAATTTTAAAACCCATTTTAAGAGCTGACTTAATAAGTATCCAAGAAAAAAAGAGATACCGAGTTCAAATATTAACAGACTGATGAATCCAATATTGAAAGGCAAACCTGAAAAAATGGCATCTGCCAGGGATGAACAGGTCGCAAAGAGAATAATCACTAAAACGTCCATGATAACTGTCACACTAAGGATTGTACTTGTATAGGGGCCTTTGGCACGTAATTCGTTAATAATTGCAATGGCGGATGATGGAGAACGTGCGATCATTATAGCACCTGCCAGGATGGATACTGCCAGGCGACTGGATAGTGACATTTTTTTCATAAAGGGGATCCAGTCAGAAAGCATAAATATGGTGAAAGAACATAAAGTAAATGTTGCAACGACAATTCCTATGGTTATCCAGGCAATACTCTTGATTTTTTGTTTTAGGTCTTTGAGATGTAATTCGTTGCTTGCAGCGTAGGCGATAAACCCCAAAGATAATTCATCAATAAAACTCAACCGCTGTATGGCATCAAAAGATATCAGTCCTAAAACATAAGGACCTGTTATTATGCCTGTAAAAAGGAATCCACTGATCAATGGAAGCCCTTTTTGTAACAATAATTGACCAATTTCTTTTGATGCAATGGCGATGATTCCAAAGCAAACACAAAAAATTAAAGTTTCCATAAAAAAATTCCTGATTATATGAAGTATTGTCGTACAATTTTGTTTTTTCCAATGCCAGAGGAAACTCACTGACACGGACACCCACATCACGCGTATGAAAAAAATCAAGTTGTACGATAATAAAAACACTTATAATTCATATGATTCATCTTGTTAAAAAGGAATAAATAAGAAACTTATTTTTCAAGCATTCCTTGCAATATTATCGTATAATACCACAAAGCAATATACAGTCTCAAATGAAAAGATCAAACCTCTCACAAACTGATCATTTTTTATTCTGTTTCTCTTTCATTTTTTGCCGAGGGATCACCAACAAAATGAATTGAAATTTATAAGTATTAATGTTATTGAATTTACCTGATATTTAAGTGCAAAATAATCATTAAAATGTTACTTTTTTTATATGAAAGGAAAAAAAATGAAAAAAATAATAACCCTGAGCATCTTTGTCTGGCTAACAACAATATCAATGGTATTGTCTGCCCCACACAACAACATTTCAATTCAGTATATCAATAGCCCTGCCAACACAATTCCAGAGAATTCATCTGAAGGAACCCCGCTGGCTTATATTTTGCCCACCAATTCGGCCCCATTTAGTGTTACAGACAACAATTTCTATATTGATAACTATTTTATTAATGACATCCGCCAATATCGCCTGAATGCCTCAAGCTCATTTGCCATTGATTATGAAACGGCTCAACCTTTTTATACATACACGCTGACTGTATTTGATAATAACGGCTATTCCAATATTCCCCTGACCATTGGTGATGTCAACGAATCTCCTTTGATTACGCCCCAATCATTCAATTTAACTGAGAATACTGCCAATGGAACGTCAGTCTATCAGGTCATTGCCAACGATCCGGATACTTATACAGGTTATAACAATCTTTCTTATGATATTATAGGCGGAAATGGCAGCAATGCCCTGACAATCAACACAAGCACCGGCATGATCAGCGTTAAAAATAAAACAGAACTGGATTATGAAACTGACCGCGATCTATATTTGACTGTGTCGGTTTCCGATGGTAAATTTGTTGATATTGCCACAATCAGCGTACACTTGATTAATATTAATGATAATCCACCACTGATTAATGATCAAACTTTTACTGTTGCAGAAGATGTTCCAATAAATACATTAGTTGCAAAAGTTTATGCGAGTGATCCTGATGGCAATACTTTGTCATATGCAATTATTAATGGTGATATAAATGACGCATTTAAAATTGATACGTCAACCGGAATTATTCGGGTTGAAAAAGAAAATAAAATTGAGAACGATGGTACCAGTTACTTTCTCACTGTTGCAGTTTCAGACTCAGGCTATACCACAACTGCTCAGATACGTGTGGATGTCAATAATATAAACTATGTGCCAGTGATTCACGCCATTGCGGATCATACTGGCACTGTTAATACTGCTCGTCATATTTCTTTTCATGTTGAAGATTCAAATGGTGAACATCTTGTCATTACAGTGACATCAAGTATTCAAAATATTGTTCCCAATGATAATATTCAAATCGGTGCAAGTATATCAACTTATGAGTTGGATGTTTTAGATGGAAGTGAAGATTTAACATTGACTCTTTTACCTTTAAATGTACCTGGAACCACAACCATCCAAATTGAAGTGACTGACAATGTCGCCCCAAAGGTTACGACAAACTTTGAGTTTGAAATTTTGCCCAATTCAGCACCTATAATCAGTGATATTCCATTTCAAGCCTTTGATATCAATGCAGGAACTTTTACAAAAAGTTTTACTGTTTCTGATTCTATCGGAGAATCTTTTACCCTGTCGGTGTCATCAGACAATCCAGCGGTCGTTCCTGATACACAGATTGCTATTGACAATAGTGGTCAAATGGTTTCATATGTGGCCGGTGAAAATCCAAGAGTCGTTACATTAAATATCACACCATTGATTAAAGGCGCTGCCAATATTAACCTTTCAGCCATTGACACCGGAGGTCTACAGGATGTTGAAACGTTTGAATTTCGCGTATCAACATTGCCTGAAATTTCAAACATTGCCAATGTGAATATATCAGAGGATATTTTAAGCAATGCCATTTCATTCACTGCCCTGACTCAGGAACCGGCAAATCTAACAATATCGGTAATTCCGGATAACCTGGATTTAATTCCTGCAGATGCCGGACATATTACCATTTGTCATAATTCAATCTGTCTTGCAGGCCATACGACAATCATTGATCCGGTACAGAACAACCAGGAAACCATTCAGTTATATCTGTTGCCCAAAGCGGACCAATACGGTCAATTAGGGGTAACTGTTAGCGTGATGAACGAATATGGGTTAACACAAACCACACGCTTTATAACAACGATCTCTGAGCAAAACGATGCACCAGTGATTGTCAGCTTAGGGGAACCTTCAGTCTACACAGAACAAGGAATACCAGCAAAAATTATTGAATCCGCCATCATCCAGGATGTAGATGATACTTACCTGGAAAATGCGCGAATTGTTATTTCTCAAAACTATCATGTAGGCGATGTCCTTGATGTTGAAGACACTGAACGTATTTCCGGTTTATTTACTCCTGAAACGCGAACGCTCCAACTAACTGGTATGGATACAATCATTGCATACCAAACAGTTTTTCAATCCATCACATACTCAAATACAACGGATAATCCCAATCCATTACCCCGAATGTTTTCAATCTTTGTGAACGATGGTCTGACAGATAGTGCTGCCTTTCATCAACCCCTGACCATAACTGCAATTAATGATCCGCCCACCATGACTGCGACAACGCAATCAATCACAGCCACTGAAAGTGAATCTATTGCCATTGCTCCGGATGTTCTTATTTCCGATCCTGATAATGAAAATTTGGCCAGTGCCTCCATTCAGATCGTCAGAGGCTTACAAAATACTGAAGACCAATTGGTCTTTTCGAATAAAACACAAAATATCGTTTCAAGCTACCAAACTGCAACAGGGATAATGACCCTGACAGGTATTGCCTCAATCGCAGAGTACCAAACAGAATTGCAGTCCATACAGTATCTTAACACCAGCGATAATCCCAATACCTATACCCGACTGATTCGAATTGATATTTCTGATGGCACGTCTCAAAGCCAGGCTATAACCCAGACACTTTTTGTGGAACCTCTCAATGATGCACCCATTATATCTGGTGGTGGGGGGACCATCGCCTATATTGAAAATGACCCTGCCGATTTTATTGTCAGTAATATTAACATTAGTGATGTTGACAATGAAAAGATTTCCAGTGCCATCGTGTATATCGTTGAAGGATATCAAAAAGGGGCTGATAGGCTTGAATTAAATACGAATACATACGATTTTAATACCGAATGGAATGACCTAAGTGGATTTTTAAAAATTTATGGAATCAGTTCAAAAATATATTATAGGGCTGCATTGAATGAAATTAAATATTATAATCTCAGCGAGAATCCAACATCAGATAATCGAACCATAAGATTTACAGTCAGTGACGGTCAAATTACTTCTAATTATGTGACACAAACAATTACTGTGACCCCTGTAAACGATCCCCCCATTCTTACAGCTGCTCCAATCATCGTTCCCTATACAGAAAACGCCATCATATCCATGACGCAATCCCTTACAATTACAGATTACGATAATGAAAATCTTCAACAGGCCATTATTCGTATTAGCGAAGGTTACGATGTTTTGGAAGATCGGTTGGGTTTTACATCCATTGGCAATATCAACCATACCTGGCATGCAGAATCTGCAACAATTACATTAACAGGAAACGATTCCATTTCAACCTGGGAACAAGCACTGGATTTGGTTGTCTATGAGAACAACAGTGAGGATCCATCAACACAAAATCGTTCGGTTACCTTTAAAATTTTTGATGGTGATGCTTGGAGCAAGCCGGTTACACGAACGATTCAAATACTCCCTGTCAATGATGCCCCAATTTTATTCATTGATGAAACCGCTGCATTCACAGAAAAAACAACCGCCATTTCCATTGCTCAAAACTTTTCAATCACTGACTATGAAAATAACACCATCACGCAAATGACTGTTCAAATATCATCCGGATATACAGATACGCAAGATATACTTAGCGTCACTAACAGTCCAAATATTCAAACGGCCTGGAACAATGGCATATTGACACTTTCAGGCTCACGTCCCATAGCGGATTATATTGAACTTGTGCGATCACTTACTTATGCAAATATTAGCAATGCTCCAGAACCGCTTATCAAACCAATTGTTTATCAGGCCTGGGATCTTTCAGATGCCAGTGAACCTGTGACCCAAACAATGACAATTACGCCAATAAACGACCCGCCAGTTTTGACTGGTGGTGGCACAACCATATCCATTACAGAAAACCATCTGGGGCCGATACTTGAAAATTTTGTGATTGATGATCCTGATAGTAAACTCATACCATGGGCAAAAGTAACCATTACCGATGGCTATCATCAATATGAAGATGAGCTGATATTTGAAGATTTTGGTTTGATCAATGGCACCTGGCATCAAGATGATGGCTACCTTCAGGTTGATGGCAAATATGGTTTGGCTAGCCCTGGATCATTTCAAAATTTTATCAACAGTGTTCAATATTATAATTCCAGTGACAACCCATCCTCTGATATTCGAACGATTGAGGTTGTTGTTTATGATGGCAGTTTTGAAAGTAATACAATTACCGGACAAATCCAGGTGATCCCAATAAATGATACACCCGTTGTCAGTAATTCCTACAACTATACTTATACTGAAAATATAAAAATGGACTTTAAAAACTTTTTAAATATTGAAGATCCAGATTCACCCAATCTTCAAAGCGCAACTGTGACGTTGGAAAATAATTTTGTTCCAGATGAGGATATACTGTCCCTCACACCATTTAACAATATTACCGGCACATATAATAATGGCACATTAAGTCTGACAGGAGAAGATACCATTGGTAATTATGAAATAGCCCTCTCACACGTTATTTATGAGAATTCCAGCGATAATCCGACATTGAGTATTCGAACAGTTGCGATTCGAATCCATGATGGTAACAGTGAAAGTCTGCCTGTCACACAAACAATAATAATTGAACCTGTCAATGATCCCCCCATCATCACCCTGGCGTCTCCCTCCATTCAGTATACTGAAAATAGCGGATTGCAGTCATTGGCTCCAGATATATCTATATCAGATCCTGATAGTTTAACCCTAAACAAGGCAGTTATTCAAATTATTGATGAAACCTACGTGGCTGGCGAAGATGTCCTCTATTATACAACAACAGGCAATATTCAAGTGAGCTGGAAACCAGTCACAGGTGAATTTGTTTTGTCCGGTCAGGCCAGTATCAGTGAATATCAAACAGCTCTGGCAAGTATCGCCTACACCAATGACAGTAATAATCCAAAAGTTAATGAACGTATCATTAAGTGGACTGTTTCTGATCTCACAGAAAAAAGCCTTTCAGTCACACAACGCTTACAAATTATCCCGATAAATGATATTCCAGTAATAACAGGTAGTACAGGAAAAATTCAATATAACGAGAATCAGTATCGGACTGTTGATAATGGGATACAAATCAGCGATGAAGATAATGACACCCTGATCAGCGCAACCATCGTCATTTCTGAGGGATTTGTAGAAAGCGAAGATATACTGATCTATCCAATAGAAACAGGCAGTATTACCAGTTCAGGGATGGTAGGTACTTCCGGTGTGTTAATTCTTTCTGGCCCTGGTAGCATTGATGAATACAGAACTGCTTTAAGGTTAATTCAATACCATAATCTCCAGGATGATCCCCAAATACATGATCGCCATATCACTTTTTCTGTGAATGATGGCATGGGAACGCAAAGCAGTTTCCCATCAGAACGAATTATTGAGCTATTTTCTACAAATGACCCTCCCATGCTTTCAGTGAATACTGGCGGCTTTATCAAAGAAGGCAATACATTGGTTTTGAGTCAAGATCATTTATCGGCCACTGATCCGGATGACCCTGATGAAGGTTTGTTCTACACAATTAGTGACTTACCCGAATATGGTACACTTTATATTGATGCCATTTCATTGGCATCAGGTATGACATTGATTCAAGGAGATATTGATAATCATCGGATTCGCTACGAACATAATGGTCAAGAATCGTTGATCGATGAATTCACCTTTTATATCACCGATATGCACGGATCGGAAACTTCCGGTCAGTCCTTTGTTATTTCAATTACACCGGTTAATGATGCACCGATTATTGAATCAACTCCCGGATTAACAGCCACAGAAGATATCCTGTATGCTTACACAGTTACTGTGACTGATCCTGATGATGCAGTTAATGGAACAGACATGACATTTGAGCTATTAAATGCACCACAGGGCATGACAGTTTCAAATATGGGTGTGATTCATTGGGTGCCAACTGAAGGTGTTTTGACATCTGATATGGTCACACTTGTTGTTCATGATGGCCAAGAAGATAACGTGTTGCCTGCTACGCAATCATTTACCATAACAGTAACACCTGTTGAAGATCCTCCCGTGTTATCTGAAATTAATGATCTACTTTCCTATGGAAATACAAAGGCAGGCCCCATAACATTCACTGTATTTGATGCTGAAGGCGGTCCCCTGACTTTGAATGTATATGCAGACAATAAACAGCTCGTTCCAACAGACAGAATTTTATTTCAAGATCTGACCCCTTATCAGTTAAATCTTGAAATGAAAAGTATGGTATCTGAAGAATATTTTCTAACAGTCATGCCATCACTGGATGAATATGGCGCTTTAACTGCAACCATTCTGGCAACTGACAATACAGGCTTGACAGCAACTGAAACATTTGTGCTTTTGGTAGATAAGGTGACAATTACTGTGGACCACTGGACACATGGAACGATCACCCCAGGTCATCCTGCAAAAGTGAAAAAAGGAGAGTATATCCATTTTAGAATCAATGCAAATGTAGGGTATACAATCAGGAATGTTTATATTGATGGTCAGGCGATTGGTCCGGTTTCAACCTATACTTTCTGGGACGTCACTGAGCCTCACAGTATTACAGCAACATTTTCTGAAAGCACAGTGTTTACCATTACCACCATCAACACCAATGGTGGCGATATCGAACCTAAGGGAAGCATTCCAATGACTGCTGGAGATCAACCTGTCTTTCATATTATTCCAGAAGATAATTACGCCATTGCAGATATTGAAATTGATGGCATATCTGTGGGGCCCAATGAATGGTATACCTTCCCTCCCCTTGATTCAGTTCATGAAATCAAACCTTTATTTCGGTACGTTCCAGCGCCAATAGCAATCTTCTCCAGTGACAAAACACAAGGAAAATATCCCTTGACCATTCAGTTTGAAGACCAATCCAAAGGTGAGATTTCTATATGGCATTGGGATTTTGGTGATGGCAGTCAAAGCTCTGCACAACATCCGGAGCATACTTACATGCAAGCAGGTACATATGACGTGAAACTGAATGTTTCAGGAGCGGGTGGAAGTTCACAAACACAAATAGACGCGCCCATCGTTGTGTATCCATCAGGAGTTAATTTTAGTGTGATCAGCCAAACAGGTCCTGCACCATTTACTGTAACCTTTATCAATCAAACCACAATTGATCAGGTCAATAGCTGGCATTGGGAATTTGGAGATTCGCACACATCGACACTTGAGAATCCCTCTCATATGTATGAAATGCCTGGAAACTATACAGTAAAACTCACTGCACGTGTTGATGAAGAAAATCCAGGGATAGAGAAACCAGCCTTCATTCACGTGACAGGCAGAATTATTTCTGGAATGATTACCAATAAACATGAATTGGGGATTCCCAATGTCACAGTTGAGCTTTGGCTGGATGATCTTTTGTTTATGGAAACCCACTCCACCCATTCTGGGGCATATACCTTTAACAATTTACCGGTTTCAGATGGTTGGGGAATCTCTGTCTGGCCCGATGATTTCACCCGATATATTCCAATCTACTACAATAATCAGTTAAATCTATCAACACGAGAAGGAGATCTTGACAATATCAATTTTGTGTTGAGTGACGCAGAACCATATGTGATCAAGGGTAAAGTTCATGATGGTAGTCATCAACCATTAACAGAAATCATTCAAGTCAGCCTTTATTCTGAGAAAAGAAATATTGCACGCAATGTTTTAGCAGATGCTCAAGGAAACTACACATTCACAGGATTAGAGTCATCTGATGATTATCGCATTTCTGCATGGTCCGATACCTGTGGATGCGAGTTTTATTATTACATGGAGCCCAATCAAACGCAGTTGAAACCCTATTACAGTGCCCGAACGTATCAGACAGCCACTCCGGTGCAAACATCACTGACACCAACTGAAAACATTGATCTGATTATCGACGATGGCGGCTCAATTACCGGAACAGTGAAAAATAATTTGAATGAACCTTTACCCCATGTCTGGGTCAATGCCTGGTCTGATTTATTTGATATTGGTAATGGTGCCTTCACCGATAGCAATGGAGAATATCAAATTCGTTGCCTTCGAGCAGGCAGCAATGCAGGGGATATTTCGTATCAGGTGGAAGTCAATCCAATAGATTATCCTGCGCTAATTTATAATCAGGTCAAGGAGCCCCAGGATTCAACAATGGTGTTGGTCGCATCTCAGAATATTGATTTTGTATTTCAAAAAGGATTGTCCATTCAAGGAAGGGTGCTGGATAAAAATGGCTATGGGTTGTCAGGTGTATCGGTCCATGCCTGGTCTGAATCATCACAATTGACCGCATATGGACAAACGACCACTGATAGCGCTGGAAAATATACAATTTCGAATCTTCCCCATCATTCAGATTACCTGGTGGCAGTATATCCACTGTATTACCCCATTCACTATTATCCTGATTCACATACTCTGGCCAATGCATCATTGGTAGATTTGCAAAGACATAATGCGACAAGTATTGATTTTTATTTAAACGCTGGTGCAACAATTCGCGGCATTGTATATAATCAGGAAGAAGATATTCCCGGACCGATGGGATTGATTGTCAATATCTGGTCAGAAAGCACTCAGACAGGTGGAGAAATCGCCATTGATGCCAATGGTCGCTTCGAAATGACAGGATTACGTCCGGGGGTTTGTGACTATATTATTTCAATTAATCAACCGCCTTTTATTCCTGCATATTATGCAGAAACAAACGCTCCTGACTGGGAACATTCATGGGAAGATACCACCCCTGTCTGTCCTTCCGAGACAGCCGAACGAAAAATTATTTTGATCCCAGGCTATGATTTCAAAGGCAGGGTCGTATTTAATGACGCACCTGTATCTGGCGCTTTGATACAAGCCTGGTCTTCTGGCTCGGGCATTTGGGCAGAAACTGAAAGCACTTCTGAAGCAATTGAAAATAATTTTGCACTGGCTGGTCTGGCATCAGGCACTTATGAGATAAAAGTGCTTGCTGAGGGGTTTGAAAATAAAGTATTAAAAAATATTGGTATGAATACCAGTATTGATAATTTTATTATTGAACTGCAACGACCTGAACATCAAATTACCGGCACAATCTATGGCCTTGAAACAGGTAAAAACATTCAAATTAGTGCCTGGGCCCAGTCTATTCAGGATGGCGATATGATTCATTTACAGGGTGATGGCAATCCCATGACATATACATTGAACGGATTAAAACCTGCTTCTGACTATCGCGTGGAATTATGGTCTGTAGATTACCCCTATCAGGTTTATCCTGGTGGTAGCCATTTTAATGATGCTGAAAATGTTCCTGTCCAAGGAACCACTCAACATATTGATTTTCAATTACAGAAAGAAGAAACTGGCGCGATATCCGGTATAATTAAGCCCTGGCAGGGTATAGAAGCCGGAGACGTCGTATTTGTGGATGCAATTTCCCAAAGTCTTGGGGCTGCAAAAAATTCGCGATTGGTGTTTGAATCTGCGAATCCTGTTTCATATTCATTAGAAGGCTTGCCTTTAGGTTCGGACTATATTGTTTCTGTTTGGTCTCAATCTGCGCCCATGATGTATTATACTCAAACATATCAGATGGATCAGACGGTGATGGTTCATGTACCAGCAATAAATATTGATTTTTCATTGAATCAAGGCAAGCAAATTAAAGGTTATTTATATCAATGGGATAATCAACCCATTTTTGGGGCGATTGTCTCAGCAGAATCAAAAGCATTGAATGTATATCGTTCTTCGCGTACCAATAATGATGGTTCCTATGTTATTAAAGGCTTGCCGCCTTCAAATGACTATCAGGTGAGTGCATCAGTGGTAGACATGCCAATCATTTACTTTCAAACTTCAAACCAAAGCACTGTTAATTCAAAATATTCATTACTCGTGGATGTAATGGAGTTCAATGCCTCGGAAATCAACATGTATATTCCGGCTGGAAAATCCATTTGTGGATATGTGGTCGATCCTGATGGTCGTGCCATTGAGTTTGCCTGGTTGAGTGCCAGATCTGAGATAACTGGGGCAGAAAACGAAACCTTTTCAGATATTCATGGCCACTTTTGTATTCAGGGCCTTCCAGAAGCCATTGATTATCAATTGACGATCAAGCCGGCTTCGCCTTATGTGGATACATGGCGCAATATGATTGCCACTGGTACAAACAACCTGAAATGTATTGTTGAAAAAGGCGTTGAAGTATGGGGACTGGCTCAGGACTCATCTGGTTCATCCATTCCTGGTTTAAATATATCTGTCTGGTCATCATCCAGAAATTTTCATGCACAAACCAGGAGTAATTCAAAAGGAATGTATTCAATCACAGGTGTGCCGAAAACAACAGATCTGTTTATGATTGCGAATCCTTTATCTGACATGGCATTGTCTCAGTTCACAGATGGCCCTTTTGCAGTCAACCAGATTCTTGAAAAGAATATAACCTTAGAGCGGGCAATCATCATCAATGGCCACATTTTCTCGAAGGATACCGGTAATCCAATACAAGATGCCATCATTCATGCGTATTCCGATGCCTTGCATGCAGATGCCCAAATCCAAACCGCCGATGATGGATCCTTTTTATTCAATCATTTGCCAGAATCTGATGACTACCTGCTGACAATCAGACATCCAGAGCATGCCACTCAAACAATTCCCTTAGTTGGAGCAATTCAGGATTTTCAGATCTTTCTAGAACAAGGCGGCGCCATAACTGGAGTTGTTCAGGATGAATATGGTACGTTTTTGTCTGATGTTCGAATTTCCATCCAATCAGATAACAACAGCGTTATGGATTCAGTACGTTCTAACAAATCAGGTCAATTTGTCGTCAATGGGTTGCCATTAAATGAACATCTCTACATCTTGTCTGCTCAAAAAGAAGGGTATGTTTCTACAACAAAAAGTTCACAGGTTGTGGGTGCAAATATTTCGTTTTTAATGCTTTCTGATTCTGGAACAATTCAAGGACAAATCACAGACAGCCTGAATCAAGAGCCGCCAGACACAATAAAAATCAGCCTTCGATTGTTTGATTCAAATCAAAATTTTGTTCAAAGAATCCATATGGATGCCCATGGCAAATTTGTATTTCAGAGCTTGGATTCCCAAAGTCAATATACAATTAAATGTTCGATGGATGAAGGCCTGGTTGATCGTGTTCAATGGGTGGGCGCCCAGGGAAAAGGGGTATTGGAATTGAGTGAAGCTGCTTTGTTACAATCTGGCGCTGATATTAAGATCATATTGCTTGGCACTTGGGAGAACTGATGTTAAATCATAGTTTTCAATAAAACGAAAACCCTTATAATTAAATCACCGAATCAGGTGGGCCACAATTGTCTTCGGGTTCGATATAAAGAAAGGTATCGTATAATGAAAGTATTAAAAACATCTCAAAAAGTCATGATGATCATTTGTTTCATCATTATTTCAACCCATCCAGTACTATTTGCTATGATGTCAGTCGATATTGATGAAAATGGTCGTATAAATCTCAAAGACTGTTTGCAAATTTTGAGAGAAGTGGCCAATTCTTATAATGAAATCTCAGTAAAAAAAATTCAAGGGCTTCCTTTGATCAAAGGAACTTACTCCCAGGTTAGAAATTCTGAAAAAACAACTTTTACATTTAATGAGAATGGAACTTGCGTCAGAGTTGGGCCGGATGGTTTTGGTAAATATTTGACCACTGAAGGTACCTGGCATTATGAAAATGATAGCCTGCATATCAATACAAGTGGGGAGATAATGATTTATGTTGCCGTTTATAAGGTCAATATTGATGAATATTACAAAGCAGCTTTTACCAACGAAGATGGATCAAAATTAATAATGTCACCTCCTGCAAAAAATTTAGATCAAATGCCGGATGTTTTAGGACGATACTCTGGAGAAGGTGAAGTCCTCGTTACACTCCCAGAGTTCTCATTTGGAAATCGGACCATTATATTTGAAAGTATCACTGATGTTAAACCTGAAGGTTCTTGGGAAACCACTATTACATTGAATGATACAGGTAAGATCGAGATTGAAAAATATCAAGGGGTTTTTGATCTTTCAATGCCAATCATTTATGTCTTTGGCAATTCTTTTTATCCAGATCCTTTTTCCGATGATACCCAATCAGTTTATTTTGAAAGGGAATAGCAATACATCTAATTTATGGGAGAATCATATGAAATTTCTAATATGTATGAAAATTACATCAAGCAATTTGTATTATCGGCATCCCCTATGTTTTCACTGAAAAAATTTGAATCAAAATTTAACACACTTTACACGCTTTATTCACCATATTTAAATAATGATATCAATGAAGGAGAGGACATGCGCATAGAAGAAAAAATGCGGGATTACTTTCAGTTAAGAATAAATTCTGTTATTCAAGAACTGGAAACTGGAAAATATCCTTGATAATCAACGATTTGTCCTCAAGTTAAATCAACACACTCCGATATTGATTCCGACCCTGATTTTTAGATTCATACAAGCATTTATCTGCTGCTTCGATAAGTGCATTGTAGGATACGTTCTTCAAGGGTTTTGATACTGCAATGCCTAAACTGATAGTGACAACTGTTGAAATGGTACTTTCTTCATGGGTAATGTTCAAGGATTCAATATTCACTCTCAATTTTTCAGCAATAATTTCAGCACCTGGAATATCTGTATCAAGTAAAACGACTACAAATTCTTCCCCCCCATATCTCGCAACAAAATCTGAGGGGCGTTTCAGTGTTTTTTTTAATGATTCTGCAACACGTCGCAAACATCGATCACCTTCTGCATGGCCATATTTGTCATTAAATTGTTTAAAAAAATCAATATCAATTAATATCAACGATATAAAGGTCTGATTTCGTCTGGCCGCGGCCCATTCTTTTTCAATCGTTTCATCAAACCGACGTCGATTATGAATTTCTGTTAACCCATCAATAAATGAAAGCTTTTCCAGTAAATCTGTTTTTCTTTTCAAGCGCAAGTAGTTGGCCACCCGAACTTGAACAATTTTTGGATTGAATGGCTTGGTAATGTAATCAACACCACCCAGCTTGAAACCAAAATATTCATCATCCGCATCATTCAAGGCTGTGATAAATATGATGGGAATATCCTTTGTCGACATCTCATCTTTCAATCGTTTGCAAACTTCATAACCATCCATCTCAGGCATCATAATATCCAAAAGAATCATATCTGGCTTTTTGGAGATTGCATATTCAATGGCTTGCTTTCCATTTTGGGCAAAGGCCACTTTCAAATTTTCTGTTTTTAAAACATTTCCAAGTAATTGTAAATTTTTAGGAACATCGTCTACAACAAGTACATGTTGTTTATTTGTATCAGACATGTATATCCTCATGTTATTTTTTAGGAAAGCTCTGAAAATAAGTATTTCATTATATATAATATTGTGGATTCGTTTCTGAACCATGATTACACTGATGAAGATGAAAAAGATGAATTTAAAGTATCTTTATTTCATCTTATTCACCTTCATCAGTGTAATCATGGTTCAGAAACGAATCCACAATATTATATAATGAAATACTTATTTTCCAAGCATTCCTTACTTACTTATGATTCCATTTCAATTTTCATACCAAATAAAACGTTCCTTTATAATTATAATCGTATTTGACATCGCCGATAATGAACGCTCCATTTTCGACGAGAATATTACCCCCATAAACAGCCTACTATACATCCCCACATTTTTGAACCTGCCAAAATATATTAAATTCTGGCATCTCTTTTATTGCTAAGGAAAGCTCTGAAAATAAGTTCCTCATTATTCAATATTTATTGATTCGTTTCTGAACCATGATTACACTGAAGAAGATGAATATTCTTTGTGAGAAATTTGACTGCCTTCTTTGCCTCATTTTCACTGTCCCCCCTCATGTTATCTTTGAAATTCGACTGGACAAGAACAAAAAACTGAATCAGCCTGTAAAAATATCGATACCTTATCATGATGATAATGATCGGCACCCAATAACAGGTTTATATATTAAAAAGGATGGGGGATTA
>Ga0272440_1001685_pt1 | contig 17864 bp, 15 predicted proteins | sample SSMMMBAug17_FD_192440 | JGI IMG/M metagenome (GOLD analysis project Ga0272440, IMG submission 192440) | Marine sediment archaeal communities from Little Sippewissett salt marsh, Falmouth, MA, United States - SSM-MMB-Aug17 | ecosystem: Environmental > Aquatic > Marine > Wetlands > Sediment ...
ACCCACTCTGTTTTGGATTTCCATAAACACAGAGTATGCGTGCTTTGGTTTTATTTTCGTTCATTTTTGTATCTCCTTTAAATACTAAATAGGAAACATCAACTTTATATTGCTGTATTGGGTTCTATCTCCCCCAATACAATTTCTCCAACAAAATCTTTTAAAAATACCGGAATCATCATATTCTTTTCAAATTGCCCCAAGACTTTGACAGGAATGTAATTACCAGTCAAGCCACTTGAGTATTTGCCATCAAATGACTCAATCACCACCCACTGTTCCTGACCAACAGATGATTGATAAAAATTCATTCGTTTTAGTTTTCCAAGCTCGCGGATGGCTTTTGCTAACTAAGAGGAAAAGTATTCAACCTTTTAAAATCAAGCAGTGAGCGACTTTTCCCATTGCCCTATTTTTGCAAGTTATTGAAATACATTATGTTACAAAAATTTGCATCAATTTTATAATAAGAAAAGTATTTTTTGTTTTGTTACAAAATGCTTATTTAAATAATGACATTGTATCGTCTCTTTGCAACCCCTTATTCCTATTGCACTAATAATTATCATTTTACAAAGACTTAGCTAAATTCATGCACAAAAAATTCGATACTTTGAGACAGAATTATGGCACATTTTTGGCATTTTTGAAAACATCATTTTCGATTTTTTGAATGAATGAACTAAAGGCGAATAACCATGATTACACTGAAGAAGATGAATAAGATAAAATAAAGACACTATAAATTCATCTTATTCATCTTCTTCAGTGTAATCATGGTTCAAAAAACTGGATGTACATTTATTTAATGGGTTCGGACATTGGTTGGAATTCGGTTTTGGTCTGAGGCAAACATTTCCCCCCCAACTTTTTTAAATTAGGCCACTACCGAGATGTATATAACGAAAAAACAAAAAAAGCCTGTTATCTCAAAGATAACAGGCTTTTTTTATTTTGAAATGCCGAAGGCCGGAATTGAACCGGCACGGACGTGGTCCACTACCCCCTCAAGATAGCGTGTCTACCAATTCCACCACTTCGGCTTATTTATTGTGTTGTATCATCAGTCGCCGTTTCATCAGGGCCTGGTATTGATATATCCTGTTGAATGGGTTGTGAAACCTGATTTTCTGGTTTAACAGGAGTATCCACCACCTGTGTATCAACAACAGCTTGTTGTACTGGCAATTCAGATGCGTTTTGTGTTTGATCTGCAGTTGTTTGCTGTGATGTCTTTTCAGTATTGGCTCCTGGTGCTGAGGTTTGATAATCGCTCATTATAGAAGAATCACTTCGTTTTCCCCACATGATTGTCAATGAAAAAGTGGTTAACATAAACACAATGGCAATGACAGTTGTTGCTTTGCTTAAAAATGTACTTGCACCGGTTGCTCCAAACAATGTCTGGCTGGAACCTCCACCAAAGGCAAGCCCCATATCAGCGCCTTTTCCAGTTTGAAGCAAAACAATCATGATGAGTGCAATTGCTACGAAAACATGAATAATTGTTACTATTACTGACATACTATTATCCAGCCATTATTTACTGATATTTTATGATTGCTGAAAACTGTTCTGCATCAAGACTTGCGCCACCAACCAGTGCACCATCAATATCAGGCATGGCCATTAATCCTTTAATATTTTTGGGTTTTACACTTCCACCATATAAAATTCTCATGGTTGAAGCGACTTCAGTATTAAATATATCAATGATACGCTTACGCAAATATGCATGAACCTCTTGAGCCTGATCATCAGTGGCAGTCTTTCCAGTGCCAATTGCCCATACGGGTTCGTATGCAATGATAATGTTTTGTGTATCATCAATATCCACCCCTTTTAACCCAATTTCTATCTGATTGTCAAGTACAGAAAATGTTTTATTTAAATTTCTTTCACTTTCTGTCTCTCCTACACAGAATACTGGCTTTAAACCTGCACCAATCGCCGCATGAATTTTCTTGTTGATCAGATCATCTGTTTCATGAAAATACTGACGTCGCTCTGAGTGCCCCAGGATAACATATTGACAACCAATGGATACCAGCATTTCAGATGAAATTTCACCTGTATAAGCCCCATTTTCCGCCCAATGCATGTTTTGGGCAGAAAGGCCAACGTTTGTATCTTTAAGAACCGGTGCCACCATTGATAACGATGTAAATGTTGGTGCCACCATCATGTCAACTGTATTCAATTGCCCCACAATGCTTGCCAGTGCTTTTGCTGTCTCGACCGCTTCAAGCCCTGTTTTAAACATTTTCCAATTACCGGCAATCAGCGGTTTTCGTTCTGCCATTGTGCATCCTCCTCGTTATTGATTTCCAATCATTGCTGCAAGATCAACCATACGTGTCGAATAGCCAGCTTCATTGTCATACCATGACAAAACCTTGACCATTTTATCGATCACCTGGGTTGTCGGTGCATCAACGATTGAAGAAAGGGCGCAACCATTAAAGTCTGATGATACCAAAGGTGCGTCACAATATCCCAGTATGCCTTTAAGTGTAGTTTCAGATGCTTCCTTCAGTGCATTGTTGACATCAGAGACACTCAGGTCTGACTTGCTCACATTAACCACAACATCAACCAAAGAAACATTGGGTGTGGGAACGCGAACAGCCAGTCCATTCAGTTTTCCAGCAAGCTCTGGTAAAACCAATGCCACTGCTTTTGCTGCACCTGTTGATGTTGGAATCATGGAAAGTGCTGCTGCCCTGGCACGTCGAAGATCTTTATGTGGAAAATCCAATAATCGTTGATCTCCTGTGTACGAATGGATCGTCGTCATCAACCCTTGCTCAATGCCAAACTTTTCCAAAAGCACTTTGGCCACTGGCGCAAGACAATTGGTTGTACATGATGCGTTGGAAATAATATGATGCTGTTTTGGATCATATTGATTTGAATTAACACCCATGACAATGGTAATATCCGGATTTTCAGCGGGTGCAGAAATAATTACTTTTTTTGCGCCTGCATCCAGATGTTTTGCGGCGGCCTCTCGTTTTCTGAAAAGACCAGTACACTCAGCAACGATATCAATTTCGTTCGCTTTCCAGGGCAGTTCGGATGGATCTTTTATCGATGTGACACCGATTTTTTGATCCCCGACAATAATACCATCTGTGTCTGTCTTGACTTCCTGGTCAAGATTACCATGCACTGAATCGTATCGCAATAAATGGGCCATTGTTTTTGCATCTGTCAGGTCGTTGATAGCAACAACATCGACATCTGTACGATCCATTGCGGCACGAAATACCACTCTACCAATTCTACCGAAGCCATTGATGGCTAATTTTATGCTCATTGAAATCTCCTTCTTGTCTTGTTTTTTAGGTTAAAAAATAATATACATGCTGAATGAAATGCCCTTTTTTGTCAAGAGCTAATTTTTGAACCCTTAATTTTTTTTATACATCATTGTAATTATTGGAGAAACAGAACCATGAACATTGAAATTCTCTCTACAGGAAATGAATTAACCACAGGCGCGTTGGCTGATACCAACGCTGCTTATATTTCTGAGTGTTTGACACAACATCACCTGTCAGTTAATCGGCATCACGTGGTGGGAGATGATTTATCCATAATTATAAGTGTTTTACTAGAAATATCGCGTCGTGCTGATATTCTTATTGTTACAGGTGGACTGGGGCCAACATCAGATGATCTCACTGCTGAAGCGGTGAGTAAAGCCATTAACAAACCTCTTTTTTTTAATCAATGGGTCTATGATTCCATGTGCGATTTTTTTCAGCGTATCAAACGTCCGATGAATCCATCAAATAAAAAACAGGCGTATCTACCTGAAACGTCAACCCCCATTCACAATCCTGTTGGCACAGCATCAGGATTTAAAGTAATCATCGGCAAGTGCCACTCATATTTTTTACCTGGTGTTCCCCATGAAATGAAAAAAATGCTTAAAAATTCTGTATTGCCGGATATTGATAAGCAAATATCAGGTATTTATCCAAAAACCGGTCTTCAAACAATTGTTTGCTTTGGTCCCAGTGAATCTGCAATGGGGGATTCTATTCGAGATATTCCAAAACAAATCAAGGGCATTAGCGTTGGAACACGCTCAATGTTCCCTGAACTTCAAATTAAACTATATGCCACAGGCAAAACGATTGAATCAATCAATTCATTGCTGAAACAAGCTGAAAACATTTGCCTGGAACGTCTCGGAAAATATATTGTATCCACCAAAGGAGAATCCATTCAACAGGTTGTCGGGAATTTGTTACGAAAAAACAAGGCGACTCTGGCAATTGCGGAAAGTTGCACTGGCGGGTTGATTGCACACAAAATAACTGAAATTCCAGGTAGTTCTGAATATTTTACGTGTGCTGCGGTAACCTATGCCAATGAGATAAAAATGAAAATGTTGGGGGTTTTACCTGAAACGATTCAAACCTATGGTGCAGTCAGTGAGGAAACAGCTCGTGAAATGGCTGCAGGAATCCAAAAAAAAACAAATGCCAGTTATTGCCTGGCCACAAGCGGGATTGCAGGACCGGGTGGAGGGACTCCGGAAAAACCAGTGGGCACACTTTGCATGGCAGTTGCATTTGATTCTGATATCCATTCTCAAAGAATTGTTTTGCCTTTTGGCACCCGCAATCAAAAGAAAGAATTGTTTGCTATGGCAGCACTTGATATGCTGAGAAGAAAAATATTGAATTTACCATTACTGTTTGATGAATAATCTATTGTGAAATTGTGTTTGTGTCAAAAGTTATCGTAACAATATCAACGTACAGGAGGGGCTATGAAAATTAAATTATCGGAAATTCTCTTATCACTGATGATTATTCTATTTATTGGATTTATTCTTTTTTTTGTTGCAAGTCATCTGGCCAGAAAAAATATGGATTCGATTGATAGTCAGACCCAACAAGCTGATCAAACAGAATCCGATCAGAAAGTGGTCCGACCAAATCGTCAACCCAAAAAATCACCCCCCAACAAAAACCATGTTGATTCTCAGCTAAAAATATCAACTCAAACGGTCGAGACCACAAAATGCTTAACAAAAGTATCAAATCAGTCGCCATCTAAACCAAAAAGCAAGCCGCCCGTCCGACAAACAATCCAAAAAGACAGGGTCATTCAATACGAAACAGTTCGTGATAACGATCAACACCCAGATCATTCACTAATTAAAACAAGAAAACAAAACTTTGGCATTCATAAGAGCCTCGACTTAATTGTCAAGCCAGATGAAAAAGTGCAGGTGGGGGGCGCTGTTGCCCCAATCAAACAAATATCTGAACGCTTACATTTAAATCAAGGTAAAATCATTGAAGACACCATTGATGAACCATTTCAATTTCCCAAACAACGCAATGTCGCGCAAATGAAACAAGATAACGTGCCAATGAACGATCATCCCACGAAAAAAAAGGATCGTCATATCAATGAACAACAGACCAAAACAGCTATGAAATCGTCCTCAATACCAAAATCTCTTTCCATCGAACTGAATAATCCTAAAAATGAGGCCTCTGAATCCAATAAACAGACTACGCTGATTCCAGGATATCCATATATTGAAGAATCTTCTTTGCCTGCCAGGACATTATGGAAAACCCTTTCAAAAAATCAACCCAATGAAAAAAGATATTTACCGGGTGATCTGTCACCAGAGACACATCTGGATATTTATCCTCCCCAAAGCCCAAAACCTTACGAAACCAGTACTTACCTGGGAATTCGTGTGGTACAGCCAGGGACCAATATCTGGGAAATCCATTTTGATTTGCTCAAAGAATATTTTCAACATAAAGGGATCACTCTGTCGCCCCATGCTGATGAACCCAAAAAAAGCGGAGAAAGTTCTGGTGTTGGTAAAATACTGAAATTTTCAGAACAACTGGTCAATATTTATAATCTTAAATCACAAACGTTTGAGAATAATCTCAATGTCCTTCAACCCCTGTCTGTAATTGTTATATACAATATGTCTGAAATTTTTGGGGTGTTAGATGATATTGATTATTCAGTCATTGAACGTATCGAGTTTGATGGAGAATCTCTTTTGATTCCATCAGCACAATAATTCTTAATTGACAGATCCTGCTTGGCACTATATGAGTGATGAAAATCAAATTTTTTGAATGATTATTTATCAACAGACAAATTAATCAACAGTCATAAGTCATATGAATGAAATACAAACAACAAATGAAACGATACCACCAATCGTAGCGCAAAAATTGAAAGCGCTCAGGGAGTTCCGAAATAAATTAATTGGCCTTTCCCCTGAAGAGGCATTGGATCAAATTATTTCAAGTGATCAACCGGCTGCATTGGTTCATTCCATTCCAGCGCAGGATTTGCTTGTCCTGATTCATGAAATTGGCCATAATGATGCGCTTCCCATTTTATCCCTGGCATCAGAACGTCAATGGTCCTATTTGATGGATGCACAAATTTGGAAACGAGATCGTATGTGCATGACAGAAACCACTCGGTGGCTATATCTGTTACTTAAATCAGAGCCCAATCGATTTATTCAATGGGTTTTAAATCAAGAACCGATCTTTTTTCATTTTTATCTGTATCAAAATTTAGATATTCTAGCGTTACAAGAAGATGAAGATTTCTCTGATCTACCTGATTCTTTTTTTACATTGGATAATGTCTACTATGTTTCGGTATCAGATTATCGTCTTTCCCAACCCCTGGATCGTGACACTGAAGAGTTACGAGAAGAATTTTTTTTAGAATTCTTTAAACGCCTTGCTGCATTCGATCATATTGAATATCAAAAAATACTGCTTAAGGCTTCAGCAGTCATTCCGGCGGAAGATGAAGAGGAAAGCTTTCGCATGAAAAACGTTCGATTGGAATCTTTTGGATATTTGCCCTTTGAAGAAGCCATTGGTCTGTATCAACCGATTCATGATAAACAATTTAAACCCCACAATGTTTATCAAGAAAATGATGCTGATGAAGCGATCAATATTCCTCAATTGCCCATTCAAAGCATACCTGGTGGAAACTTTTTCTATGAAATTCTTTCAATTCTTGAATCAGATCTTCATATTTCCAACTTGCACGTTCAGTTTGCGCATTTGTGTAATCAAATTATTTCAGCAGATAATCTGATCGTAACTTCTCGGGAGATTTTATCAAAAGTCGTCAAAAAAGCATGTGGTTATATCCATATTGGTATTGAAAGCCTTCTAGATAGTCGATCTCCTGATCCTGAAGCACTAAAGCAAATTGTCACGAAATATCCTGTCAAACATTTGTTTCAGTGGGGGTATGGCCAGGTATTGAAAGTCAAATGGCAAGCAGATTCATGGTATCGTCATAGCTTTATTCATGGCCAGGGCCTTCCTTTGAGTTTTTGGGGAGAGAAATGGATGGGCTTTGTGGGTGGTATGCTGCTCAAACGTCCCCGATTTTATGCAGATTTTTCAGAGGGTGAATTGTATCGTGAATTTAATTCCATGGCTGAAGTAAAACAAGTACAGAATGCTTTAAAGCAAATAATTGCCTTTGATGAATTGCTATCATTTTTACCTGTTGATCTGAAGACAGCGAGTGATGACCAATTAAATTTAAATAATATGCTGTTAACCCTTTTTGCTCGAGATCAATTGAAATTATCCCATCAGATTTTACCCATTCCCATTGATCAATTTGAACCCTTTTATAAATCCATGTGGCAAGTAAACACCGACAATTCACAAACAGAGATTCATCCTATATTTAAAAAATCATTTATTCAATGGTTTTCAAAGCAAACACGTTTTGAAACAGAATATCTGGAACATCGTTTGGGAGCGGCTTTCAATCAATTATTCGTAGATATATACACAGAAATGCATGATATTTCATTTGATGATTTATCCCCCCAACATGTATATTTATTCTTATTGTCAGATAACTAGGAACTCTCAATATGCACATCCTGTATTATCATCAGTATTTTTCCACACCTCAAGGCGCGACTGGAACGCGATCTTATGAAATGGCGCGCCGATTGGTTCTCAAAAATCATCAAGTGACAATGATTTGTGGTAGCAGTGAAATGGGCCATACCGGTCTTAGTGGCCCTTTTATAAAGGGCCAACGAAAAGGGATGGTTAATGGCATTTATGTGGTAGAGTTCCATCTTCCTTATTCGAATAAAGACAACTTTTTTAAGCGAAGCATTACCTTTTTTCGTTTTGCATTCAAGAGTATTGCCTGGGCTCTTCAACACTCATATGATCTGGTGTTTGCAACATCAACGCCCCTCACTGCAGGCCTTCCGGGAATCGTTGCAACGCTGTTGCGAAAAAAACCTTTTGTCTTTGAAGTACGAGATCTATGGCCTGAACTTCCCAAAAAAATGGGAGTGATCAAGAATGCCTGGGTTCTCTTTGCCATGCAGGTATTGGAATGGCTCGCTTATCATTGTGCAAACACTTGTATTGGATTATCTCCTGGAATTGTTCAGGGAATCAAAAAGCAGGGAATTTCCATTGAACGTATCACAATGGTTCCAAATGGCTGCGATATTCAATCAATCGGTCCAGTGAAAACCAATCAGTTTGATAAGGACACATATACTGCTGTATTTGCTGGTGCACATGGTATTGCCAATGGGCTTGATGCTGTTTTGGATGCTGCCCTTGTGTTAAAAAAAATGGGGCGCGATGATATTCGTTTATTGTTCATTGGTGATGGTAAACTTAAACCCAACCTTCAAAAACGTGCAATGAATGAAAACCTGGATAACTGTGTTTTTCTGGAGCCCATCCCCAAAATACAATTGATACAGTTACTAAAAAAGGCGGATATCGGACTCATGATTTTAGCGAATGTTCCTGCCTTTTATTATGGAACATCCCCTAACAAGTTTTTTGATTACATTGCATGTGGATTGCCAGTAATCAACAATTATCCCGGTTGGCTTGCCGATTTAATTAATGAGCACCACTGCGGATGTGCTGTACCGCCTGATGATCCTGAATCTTTCGCCAGAGCCCTTGTGGCACTGGTGGATCATCCTGAACGTTTAAAAAAAATGGGATTGAACAGTAGAAAGCTGGCAGAAACAAAATTTGATCGCGATATTTTAGCAAACAAATGGATTGACTGGGTGGAGCAAACATATGCCAATGTATAATCTTTGTAAACGTTGTTTTGATATTGTGTTTTCTGCTGGCGTTATTATTTTTTTCTCGCCTGCCATGATACTCGTGGCAATTATCATTCGTCTAACCATGGGTGATGGTGTCTTCTTTTGTCAAATGCGTCCTGGCCTCAATGGAAAACCATTTAAAATGGTCAAATTTCGAACCATGCGACATGCTGTGGATCATCAGGGAAAAATGCTCCCTGACAAAGATCGACTGACATCTATAGGAAACTTTTTGCGGAAAACGTCCCTTGATGAATTGCCAGAATTCTTTCATGTGTTAAAGGGGGAGATGAGCATTGTGGGTCCACGGCCGTTGCTAATGGAGTATTTGACTCGATACACAGCTAAACAAATGAAACGTCATGATGTGAAACCTGGGATTACCGGATGGGCTCAAATCCATGGTCGAAATAACATATCCTGGGAAAAAAAATTTGATCTCGATACCTGGTATGTTGACAACAGATCTCTTGCGATTGATTTTCATATCATTATTTTAACAGTCATAAAAACTATGAAGAGAATGGATATTCATCATGAAGGCTGCGCAACGATGGATGAGTTTCAAGGGTATGGAAACAATTGATCATTTTTGTATACAATTCTTAAGTAGGCGATCATAAGTTTTCGGTTAGAAAAAGTTCGTGCAACTGAAAATGTTCGACCGCCTGGGGTTGAACAATTTCAGTTGCACGAACTTTTTCTACCCGAAAACTTATGATCGCCTACTTAGGAATTCTCGAAAAATAAATTCCTCATTTGAAAATCCTTGATAAATCATCAAGTATATTCGTACAAAATTGTTCATTCTGTTTTTTGAACCATGATTACACTGAAGAAGATGAATAAGATGAAATACAAAACACTTTAAATTCATCTTTTTCATCTTCTTCAGTGTAATCATGGTTCAAAAACAAAATGAACAATTATTAAATGATGAACTTATTTTCTGAGTTTTCCTTAGGAAAATTAAATATATTCTAGCTGTTTTCATCTGACTGTTATCATCAGGGGGTCAATATAATTTCAATACGTCGATTCTGCATCCGCCCTTCAGGAGTATCGTTGGTATCCACAGGTCGGTAATAGCTATATGCAGAAATGCACATCCGAGCGGGATCAATACCGCCTTCAAGCGTTAAAAAACGAACCACTGAAATGGCGCGTGCGGCAGACAATTCCCAATTTGATGGATATTTTTTTTTGATCGGCCCTTCGGCAATGGGAATGTTATCGGTATGCCCCTCAACACGAATGGTATTATAATTTTGAGTCTGATTTCTTAACGATTCCGCAATTTGAAGCAACGCTTCCTTGCCTTTTATGTTAATAGTTGAATTTCCAGAATTATACAGAATTTTATCAACAAAAGTGAGTTTGAGCTTGCCCTCCATTTCTTCAAGTTTAATCTCTTGAGAAGCAATTTGTTTTTTTAAAGATTCCTCAATTTGTTTTTTTGTATCATTCACCTGTGCAATCACTTTTTTTTGTGTTTTAATGATGGTCTGCTTACGATGAAGATCCTGCTTGAGCTTAAGAACATTATCCTTTACATTATCAAGCTGATTGCTTAATTTTAATTTTTCATTCTCTACCTTACGTTTTTCCACCTCAAGGCCGGAAAAATCAGCTTTACTTTGGTGTAATTCACCTTGCAGCTGCTCGATTTGATTTTGTAAGTCAGAGATCTGGTCCTTACTATGTGCAACATGATTGTGATAATCTTCCTTTAGTTCAACATATGAAGATTTTGTAACAACACATCCTGAAAATATCAGGCAAATTGTCATAAAGCACATTACGTTATAACCAGTATTATTCATGGTTGTGTCCTCCAAAATTATGATATGGGGAACGAACTTTTTAGAAAGAGTTCCTCAGTTAAATTAATAAGCGGTCATTTTCCATTATCATTTTATCATCCAATAAAATAGTTGGTGATATAACAATAGTATCAACATGTAAAACACTTTCGTTGGTGCCACCTGGATAACTGGTATTATCCCCAAATGCAATGTGACAGGTTCCCAACACTTTTTCATCTTCAAGAAGATTACCAGTAATGCGTGCATTTGGATTTGTGCCAATGGCAAATTCAGCAATAAATCTTGCATTGGAATTGCTGTCAATTTTTTCTGATGATTCAATCAATTGGGCAAAACGCTTTCCAGAGTCTGATTTTTCAATATCAACAATGTAGCCATTTTCAATGATGATCCGTGTGGGTCCGGTAATTGTAGTGCCACAGCGGTCAACCACCAGTTCACCATATGCATTGGTAGGGGCCAGCTCGCTTTCACCATCAGGTAAATTTGAAAAAGACCCCGGTGTTGTGATCTGACCGATCGATTGAACAGGCATATTACCCAATTCGACTGTTAATCGGGTTCCAGATGGAGATGTAATTGTTGCGACCTGATGAGATGCCAACTCTTTATACACACGATCAGAAATTCGGGCTATTTCATGATAATCTGCGCTTAAGCCGCGAATAAATGATTCTTTCGTAATTCCTGGCATTGTTGCCACGCGTGTTTTATAACGAGAACACGCTTCTCGTCTCGCATGCGTATGTGATATACTTTTTTGAGTTGGGGCAACAACAACATCGACATTTTTTAAAGCTTCTGCAACCCATTCCGGCGGCTCTTCACCATCAATTTGTCCGGTTGGATAAATAAGCCATCGACAGTCTGAGGTTATATCAAGTCCTACTGAAAATAAGGCTTGCGCAATTTCTGTTGTTTCAACATTAGAAACGATCAACAGGCTTTCTTCTGGTTTTAAGGCCATGCATTGTTTCATTACAGTTGATGCTGCTTCCAAAAGTTCCGATTGTGTAGACATTTTCTTTTCTTTGTTTATTTCGAAATTGTTATCCTGGCGCTTATGCGCTAAGGAATACTCTAAGAATAAGTTCATCATGATATTTAATAAAAAACTTATTTATCAAGCATTCCTAAGGTGGTCAAATATTAAATCATTAATAATAATGATTCGTTCGCTTTATTCAAGCAATGATTAAAAAAACGCGAATGCCGAAAACCATCCTTTAGAAGGAAAAAAATTTTTTGACATCTCTGAAAAAAAAGTACCATCAATAAATTGATCCAAAAAAGGTTTTGAATTGGGTGCAAAATAAACGAGCACAACGATCAATAGATAAAGATAAACATAATAATACCAGTTGTCCATACTGAAAAGTTTGCATGCGCTTCCAAACGTCCATTTGATCCGCGCGGATGAAAACTCTATACTATAAATTTCATCAATAATAAGATGACTGAGATATCCCACAAAAACAAAAAATATACTGAGCCAAGATTTCATGGGAGACATTTGAAATAAGTGCTCACATACAATTCCGACAATGAGACCCGATGCGCCTGCCGCTGGGATAGAATGAAACATGCCTCGATGAACTGTATACCATGTAAATATTTGAAATATACCATAGCGTACAATCGAAAAAACTGCAGCCCAAATTAAAATCATTTCAAGTATAGAGAGTTTGCCTATCCGAAGGAATAAAACAAGAAAAGCCAGCATCACTCCAAGAAAGTTAAAAAAATTTTTTAAGGCAGTTGACGTATCAGAATCGATATCAGGTAACGTACCACTAAATGTTCCCAGGCAAAAATAAAAAACAAATTCTTCAGGGCCAATGGTTTTGGCACCATAAAACACAGTGGCTGAGATCATACTGACAACCGACGCTGTTCCTAAATGGGTGTTAAAATCTGCCATGATTGAATGTCAGTATTAATGAACTTTTTGCTTGAGCTGTTTCAATTGATCTATTTTTCGTTTAATCATTAGCAGATCAATCCATTTATGGACGATTTTGGGTAAATGTTCACCACTCAATTTATGATTTGAAACTTCAGGTGTTTGTATGTTCTTTTCCATTTCAATTGCTTCTGGAACAACACTATCACTCATATCTGTCATGGTCATAATTTGATCCAGAACAGCCGGATCGAATTTTGGTTTTGCCTGGTGATCTTCAAATTCATCAAGCGCAGTATCCAGTGGCATTCCGTCCTGATTATTTGCCAGGCCTTGATCAAGCGTTGTTCTGTAATCGGTGGGCGGTTGACTGGACTGCACAACCTGGGAATCCAATTCGGTCACTTTAGATTCAAAATCAGTACGATCAGGATGTTGTTGATGTAAAAGCCTATAAACCTCTTTGGCCTTATCTAAGGCGCCATGATCTTCATATAATTTGGCAAGCGTTTCTGTTACAAAGCTATCACTCATGGTTTTCTCCTTGAAAACTTGATAATTGTTTCATTATCTCGAATCATCCCTAATTCTGTTCGGGCGATTCGTTCAACATATTTTGGATCATGTTTCAAACGTTCAATTAATTGATGTAAATTGACATTTTCCTGTTCCAGGGATTGACTATGATGATATAGCTGTTGATATTCCAACTGAAGTTCTTTGAGTTCAATAAAGCCCTGATCCCCCCAGATAATAAATAATAAAAAAAAGCTGAGGAGAAGAAAAATGAAACCAATTCCGATACGATTGATTTGAAACATAATATCCCTAACATAAGCACTTTTATTTATTGTGCTCATTTTTTTTCAAAATAAATTTGACCAATATGTTAACATGATTCCTGATTTTTTCAAGGAAAACTGTCTTTTGTTTTTGAGTCACGATGTACTGTCCAAAAGAAAAACATATTCATCTTTAATAATTTCAATTAATTTATGGGCAAGTTTTATTCACCGGCTATTTTTGGTTACACTCAATTGATTTCAGGCAAGCTCCTTTACCAAAAAATCGACCAACATATTCGTATCCAGTTCAACTTGCTGCCGAGTTGAAAGATTTTTTACCTGAACCTTATTTTCATTGAATTCGTTTTCACCACATATAACAATATAACGAACGCCTCGGCTGATGGCATAATTAAATTGACGTTTAAACGTCGTATCTTCTACCAGACAGACTTCAGTGCAGATTTTTGCAGATCTCAAATCCTGAGCCATTTTTAAATACTGTGTGTCGTGATCTGTTGAAATTCGTATGATCATGACATCAGTTACAGTTTGCCTGGAATCATCAATGGATTTCAGTTTTTTCAATGCTGCAAATAAGCGGTCTACACCAATCGACGCCCCCACTGCTGGCAATTCTTTTCCTGTAAAGCGACTGACCAGGTTATTATATCTTCCGCCAGAAAATACCGATCCAAATTGAGGCGCATCCACAAGTTCCATCTCCATGACTGGACCTGTATAATAATCCAGGCCCCTGGCAATGGAAAAATCAATTTTAATCGGTGTCAATGAAATTTGCATGGCGTTTAAATACGTCATCATTTCCTTTAATTCTGAAATCCCAGACAAAGCAATGTCTATTCCGCGGAATAATTCCTCGCACGCATTCATTTTTTGATCATTTGTACCTTTAATGTCTAAAAATGATGCGATTTTTGTAATGGCATCGTCTGACAAATTTGGTGCAGGATCATCCGGGAATTCTGGCGCACGCATCAGTTCTTTGAATACTGATTTTTTACCAATTTTATCCAATTTGTCGAGAATTCGCATTAATTCGCAAACGATATTTTTTTTCGAGATGGATGGTCGGTCATCAATTTTGCATAAAGAAGATAGACCATTTAAAATTTTACGATGATTGAGCCTTATGATATAGTTTGAAATACCCAACTCATTCATCGTTTGTACCATTAAGGCAATAATTTCAGCATCAGCCATCATGGATGATGTTCCTGCAATGTCGGCATCACACTGATAAAACTGGCGAAATCGACCATTTTGGGGATTGTCTGCACGAAAAACGGGTCCAATAACCATACGTCGCCAGGGTAAACGAATGCCTGTTTTGGATCGGGCATCATATGGATTGGCTGCCAAAATCCGAGCAAATGGAACTGTATGATCAAATGGCAATGCCAGGGGTTCATCATCATCAGTTTGTTTGATGTGAAAAATATTTTTGCCGGTATCGCTGGTTTCACCGGAGAGCGTTTTTTTAAATTCCATACGTGGGGTTTCTATTGGATCAAATCCAAACCGCCTAAAAACATTTTCAATGGTTTGAAGCATTTTTTCCCTGGCAAGATAATCAACAGGTAAGAAATCTAGAAACCCCCCTGGTTTTTCAGGCTTGACAATAAATTCTGTCATTTTATTCTCCTTTTTGACAAGTATTTATTTTGAGATTGCTCAATCATTTTTTCCATTAGAACCAGGATCAAAACAAACAGGCAATCGCTTTCAGATCCAGATATTGCAATTGTTGAATTTTTCTTTATAGCAATGATTTAATTAACTGACAATAAATATCAAACGAGTGTAACCCAAATTGCAGGTCAAATCGAAATCAAGCCTATGAGCAAAACCATTTTAGGGGCGAACCTTATGTTCGCCCCTACATTGGTTTTGCTCATAGGCCTGGTTTCGGTTTGACCTCAATTTGGGTTACACTCATATCAAACAATAGTGAAAACATAAATAAAAAAAACAGGTAACTATATGGAGTTAGCTTATGCAAAACCATCATACAGTCCCTTTAAAACAATCCATTGTGACACGTCTTTTAAAAATAACATTTGCCATTTATTTCGCTGTAACATTAACAGTCACGCTTATTCATATGGGGGTTGAGTATTACTATGCGAAAAAGGAAGTCATCAACGAGTTAAAAATTTTGCAAAAAACCTTTGAGCCAGGGCTGGAGGATGCGATCTGGACATTGGATCTCGAACGTCTGGATTCTATTCTCAAAGGCATGCTTGAACATCCAGTAATCATCGGGGTAAAAGCCATTGATGAAGAAAACGTTGGGGTGTTTGGTGCTTCAGGAAAATTTATGGGTGCTGATGGTGAATACATTAAGACTGATGCTCAAGGAAACTATGAAACCATTGAATCTCAAAAGATCTTATTTGCATCATTGTTTTGGCATGGGTTTGAATTGTCTCATGTGAATGATCGTAATCGACGTATTCAATTGGGAAAAGTGATTATTTATTCAAGCAATTCAGTGGTTTTGGGAAAGGTAAAAATTGGTTACATTTTTTTACTTGTTAATGCTATTATCAAAACAATTGCGCTGTGGGTACTTTTTCTGTTGGTGGGTCGAATACAGCTGGGGCGTCCTTTAAGTCAATTTATTGGAGCGATCAAACAAATCAATTGGAATAATATTGCTGATTATCGCATTCAGATTCAGAATAATGGACAAAATGAAATTCAATTACTTGAAAATGAATTTAATTCAATGATCACCAAGCTTCATTTAACCATGAATGAGTTCAAACGTGCAGAGGAAGAAGTCCATGCGCTTAACGAAAAACTAGAACAGCGAGTAATTGAAAGAACAGCGAAGCTCACCGATGCCAATAAGCGTCTAAAAATTGAAGAATCCCGAGCAAAAAAATTGTTGAGCTTAAGTCAAATGATCAAAGAACCTGTGGAAAAATTAATACAGTATGCTCTGGAATCCTGTGTTCAGCATAGTCAAAGTGAGATGGGCTTTATTGTATTTTTTAATAAACAAGAAGAAATCGAACGAATTCATGTCTGGTCTGAAATTGATGGCCATATTGACTGTGAAAAACACAATCAACTGATGTTTCCAAATATTCATTCAACTGAATGGCGGGAAATTGTGATCAGTCGGACGAATAAGGTGGATAATGATGTGCAAAACATTTCTTATACGAGTCGAAAAAATGAAAAAAGCATTCCCATTTCGAGGCAATTGATTGTACCCCTTGTTCAAGAAACATCATTGATCCTCATACTGGGTGTGGCCAATAATATGAATAATTATTCCTACTACGATGCGTATCAACTGACATTATTAATGCAAGGACTGATCACCATCATGCAAAAAAAACGTGCTGATGAACATATCCTGGAAATTAACCAGAACCTTGAACAAAAAACGAATGAGTTGAAAGATTCTCTCGAAGTGATCCAGGCAACCCAAAATCAGCTGGTGGAATCCGAAAAGATGGCATCATTAGGCGAGCTGGTCGCCGGGGTCGCGCATGAAATCAATACCCCCATCGGATTGGCGGTGACTGAATCCTCATTTATGGAATATAAAACAAAAGAGCTGGCAAAAAAGTATCATGCGAGCAAAATGAAACGCACTGATCTTGAAAAATATATCAAAACTGTCACAGAGGCTTCTGAAGGTATTTTAAGAAACCTGAATCGTGCTGCAAACCTGATTCAGAATTTCAAGCAGGTTGCTGTGGATCAATCCAGTGAGCAAAAACGAAAAATTAATGTTAGCCAATATTTAAATGAAATACTGATCAGTTTACGACCCAAATATAAACGTACAACACATCGCGTAACGATCAACTGCCCGGAAAACATTGATATTGTTACTTATCCCGGTGCTTTTTATCAGGTGATTTCAAATTTGATCATGAATTCACTGGTTCATGGCCTGGAAAATATTGACAATGGAAAAATAATATTCAATATTTCTTTACAAAAATCAAAAATAAGCATTGATTATTCTGATAATGGCAAAGGCATTGAACCTGATATTATTTCCAAAATATTCGATCCTTTTTTTACGACAAAACGCGGTAAAGGCGGCACAGGATTGGGGCTTCATATTGTTTACAATCTGGTTGTGCAAAATTTAAAAGGAAAAATATCCTGCTCAAGCAAGCCGGGTCAAGGATGTCGGTTTGTAA
>Ga0272440_1001686_pt1 | contig 17862 bp, 15 predicted proteins | sample SSMMMBAug17_FD_192440 | JGI IMG/M metagenome (GOLD analysis project Ga0272440, IMG submission 192440) | Marine sediment archaeal communities from Little Sippewissett salt marsh, Falmouth, MA, United States - SSM-MMB-Aug17 | ecosystem: Environmental > Aquatic > Marine > Wetlands > Sediment ...
TTGAAGATTAATTTTACACGGGCTAACACTGAACCGAGACCGAAAAAAACAATGAAACTTAAAAATTGCAATCGATATCTTTAAATTTCTGGTAACACCTTGTTATCTACAAAAATGCCTCAATGAATGAATTTACGAAAAACGTGAATTCATTGAAACATTTCTATAGATAACAAGGTGTTACAAAAAATTTAAAGATGTCGATTGCAATTTTTGGATGGAACATTTTTTTGTTAGTCCGTGTTAGTCCGTGTTAGTCCGTGTTAGTTTTTAGAAAAAGTCGAAACATACCAATCATTAAAAAATTGATTTTGCCATTGTTCCCAGTTCACCTAAATTTTCACAAATATGAATTCCCGCCATTTTCATTGCGTCAATTTTTCCTTTTGCAGTACCACTTTTTCCACTAATAATAGCACCAGCGTGTCCCATACGTCTTCCTGGTGGTGCTGTTAGACCTGCAATAAAGCCAATAACAGGCTTATTCATATTACTTTTAATGAATTCTGATGCTTGTTCTTCTGCATTACCTCCAATCTCACCGACCATTACAATGCCTTTTGTATCAGGGTCTTTTTGAAAGGCATCGAGACAGTCAATAAAATTGGTTCCATTAACAGGATCACCGCCAATACCAATACATGTTGTTTGACCTAAACCATTGAGTGTGAGTTGATGAACAACCTCATAAGTTAACGTGCCAGAACGTGACACAACGCCAATGGGGCCACCAGGTTTATGGATTTTACCAGGCATGATACCAATTTTTGATTCTCCTGGCGTGATGATTCCAGGACAGTTTGGGCCAATTAAACGAACTGGCAAATGTTGGATATAATTTTTAACGCGCATCATATCCATGACAGGGATGCCCTCAGTAATGGCAACGATTAAAGATACACCCGAGTCAGCAGCTTCTAATATGGCATCTGCACAAAAGGATGCTGGGACAAAAATTAAGCTGCAATTCGCTTGGGTTTTTAACACTGCTTCACGAACTGTGTTAAAAACAGGGACGTTGTCCATTGATTGCCCCCCTTTGCCAGGGGTCACGCCTGCCACAATGGATGTGCCATAGTCTATACATTGCCTGGCATGAAATGATCCTTCTTTTCCAGTAATACCTTGGACAACTACTTTAGTTTGTTTATTCACAAAAATACTCATTTCCTTATTTCCTCCCAGCCTCTAATGCAATGGACGCAACTTTTGCGGCAGCGTCTTTTAGGTCTTTTGCAGAAATTAAATTAAGTCCTGATTCTGCTAAAATTCGTCTGCCTTCATCCACATTGGTTCCCTCCATTCTGATTACAACAGGCACGTTTAACCCGACCTTTTTTGCAGCCTCAACCACACCAGTTGCCAGAACATCACAACGCAAAATACCGCCAAAAATATTAATTAAAATACCTTTAACATTAGCATCGCTTAACATAATTCTAAATGCATTTTCGACCTGTTCAGCATTGGCGCCACCGCCAACATCTAAAAAGTTTGCTGGCCTTGCCCCTGCCAGTTGAATAATATCCATTGTTGCCATTGCGAGTCCCGCGCCATTCACCATATTGCCAATATTACCATCCATTTTAATATAATTTAATTTATACTTGGATGCTTCGACTTCCAATGGGTCTTCTTCATCAGGATCGCGATAAGCCATAATATCTTGATGACGAAACAAGGCATTGTCATCAAAATCAATTTTTGCATCAATGGCTAAAATGGTTTCTTCAGTGGTAATGATTAATGGATTAATCTCAACCAATGAGCAATCATAGGTTGTAAACAATGTATATAAAGACCGAAGCATTGCCGAAAATGATTTGATCACAGATGGTGGTAAATGAAGACCAAATGCAATGTCTCGACAATGATAGGCTTGAATTCCTATCAGGGGATTAATTGATACTTTAATAATTTTTTCAGGTGTTGTTTCAGCGACTTCTTCAATGTCCATCCCGCCAGCCTCACTTGCCATGATAACAATTGATGCACTGGCGCGATCAGGAAGTATGCTTAAATACAATTCTTTTGCAATATTAACGCCTTCTTCAATCAATAGTCTCCGAACCAATCGTCCATCTGGTCCGGTTTGATGGGTGACTAATGTCATACCTAACATTTGAGTTGCAAACGTGCCAACATCTTCAAAATTTTTTGCGATTTTTACACCGCCACCTTTTCCTCTGCCGCCAGCGTGAATTTGTGATTTTACAACATACACAGAGGAATTAAGGTCTTTTGCAACAGATATGGCATCATCAGACGTAAATGCCACACATCCTCTTGGCACTGGAATAGAAAATTTTTTGAATAATTCTTTTGCTTGATACTCGTGAATTTTCATCAGGTAATCTCCTTAATTACTGAATTCTACTGGGTGATGGCATTGCTGGTTTTGATGAATCAAAATTTCTGGAAGATCCCAATCTGCCATTTTCATAATAAACTGTTTCTAACATTTTTCCTGAATTGTCCCAAAGATTCCATTTTCCATTTTTTGTACCATTGGTGTAATTGCCATCTTCAGCACGTTGACCATTTGCATGATATATTGTCCAGCGACCATTTTTTTTACCATTTTTATAATTTCCTTCGCTAACGAGTTTTCCCTCATCTGTCCATTTTTTATATACACCATCCATGATGCCACTGGTATAATCAACTTCTTCAATTTTTACAGATTGTGGATTCCAGGTTGTCCATTTCCCATTTTTTTCATGTTTTTTGTAGGTTCCTTCTTCATTTTTTTTACCGCTTTCATAAAAGGTCACAAATTTACCATCTAATTTGTTTAATATATATGTACATTGTTTTTTGGGTTTTCCATCTTTATACCAATATTCCCATGTTCCATGTTTTGCATAATTTCCACTTTCATCAATTTTCATCATCCCTTTCGATTTAAGTTGACCATTTGAATACGTTTCTTCAGCAACGTATTCATCGGCTTTTCCACACGCTATGATTGCACAGCAACCAATTAATAGAATTAAACATTTTAATTTATGGCTTAATTGCATTTGCGCCTCCCTTCATTGAAATATTGACGGCCTTTGTATGATAATAAACATCAATATCATACGTTGATAAATGAATAAACAGGATACAATAAATATTACATCTTATGAATTAAAGACTGAGGTGAATAGGTGTCCACCTCAGTCAGTGAATTATTTAGCCGATTTCACATAATACATCATTTTTTGCGACAGAATCACCACTTTTGAAATTGATTGATTTAATGGTACCACTTGCAGGCGCAGGAAGAGAGTTTTGCATTTTCATAGCCTCTAAAATGACAACAGTTTCACCTTTTTCGACCGAGTCACCAATTTTCTTTTGATAACTTACAATCATTCCAGGCATGGGTGCTTTTAATGGTGTTCCTTGTGTTGCCTGTTTTGGGGCTGGTTTTTCAATAGCAGGTTTTGGATCTGCTGGTTTTGGTGGCGCTGGTTTTGGTGCTGATTGAATCGGTTCTGGTGGTGCTGGTATTCTTTCACAAGCCTGGGCAAATGTTACTTGTGGAGTGGGCATTTGTGGCATCATTTGTGCCCCATGAGATTGAACATAGCTTATTAGAGGTTTCCCGCCAGATTGTTCAACCCCAACTTCAAAATAGTCATCATCAATAAATACATTAAAGGTTCTCAGGTTTTCACCTTTTTCAGGCGTTTCTTTTTCTGAATCCCCTTTATCAGTGATCAGTCCTTTTTTAACTTTTTTAATGGTTTCAAGCATTGCTTTTGATTCTTCAAGAGATCGCGGCAATACTTCTTTAGGCGGTTCTTCTTTACCATATTTCCATTTTAAGAATTTCTTCCCTGTTACAGGATAGATCGCATAGAGAATAGTATCATCTATATCAACCGCAAGTCCTTTAATTTCTTCTTTTGCTTTATCTAATTCAGGTTCAAGCACAGCAGCAGGTCGACAAGTAATAGGTGTTTCCCCTCTACTATATCCTTTTAAAGCCTTTTTTTGAACTTCAGGATCAATAGGAATTGCTGTTTTGCCATATAAGCCATAGCATAAATCTTTTACCTGACCAGTAATCATTTTATAACGTTCATTTTCGTCATCAAACAATACATTATTGACTGTTTGTGTGCCTACGATTTGACTGGTTGGCGTAACAAGTGGGACTTGGCCTAATTCTTTTCTTACTCTTGGTAGCTCACGATAGACGTCATCTATTCTATCCAGGGCATCCATTTCTCTTAACTGATTGACTAGATTTGAAAGCATACCACCCGGGGTTTGATGAAGTAACACGTTGATATCAATAATAGAAAATTTAGAATCATCCGCAAGGTGTAAATATTTTGGAATAATTTCTTTTTCTAGAATATCATTAATTTTAGCTAACAGTTTAATATCAAACCCTGTATCGCGGTTGGTACCTAACAATGCCATGACTAAGGGCTCAATTGCTGGATGAGAGGTTCGATATGCATAAGGGGACATACACGTATCAATAATATCAACCCCTGCTTCAACTGCTTTTAGATGTGTCATGGATGCCATACCTGAGGTAAAATGGCTATGAAGATGAATGGGAATTTTTACAGATGCTTTTAACTGACTGATTAATTCAAACGCATCATAGGGCGCCATAAGGCCTGCCATATCCTTAATACAGATTGTATCAGCCCCCATTGCTTCAAGTGCTTTAGCTTTTTCGGTAAAGTAATTTAAGTTGTACACATCGCCACCGAGTCGGGGTTCAGTTAAGGAATAACAGATACATCCTTGGAAATGCATACCTGCTTTTTTAATTTCTGGTACTACTGTTTCAAAATTGCGATAATCATTCAGCGCATCAAATGTTCTGAAAATATCCATGCCATTTTCAGCCGCGCGTTGAACAAATACTTTAGTCACATCATCAGCATAATTGCGATACCCAACAAGGTTTTGACCTCTTAACAACATGGAAAAAGGTGTGTTTTTAAAATAGCGTTTGAGTGTTCGAATACGTTCCCAGGGGTCTTCATTTAAAAAACGATGCATTGTATCAAATGTAGCGCCTCCCCATGTTTCAACGGCCCAAAAGCCAACAGTATCCATTAATTCTGCAACTGGAATCATGTCTTCGGTACGTCCACGCGTTGCAAACAATGATTGATGGCCATCTCTTAAACTGATATCCATTATTTTCACTGGATTGGCTGCGCGGGGTCGCTTTTTATCATAATTCATTGCTGTCAATTCAACTTTGATATCACTCATATCAAAAAATCTCCTTATCATATTTTTTTTTATCGGCAGTTCATTCATTTTAAATAATTTTGGTATGATCGAATGACGTTTATTTTTACAACAAATTGTTGGTATAGACTATCATTACGCACTTGTTTTTCAAACTATTATTATTTTTTTGAAATAACAATGTGATTGTCCAAATTATCAAAAGGGTATGACTGTCGAATATTTTCAAATAATCAACGATTACTTAAACCGTGTTCCCTTAAATGATCGTAATTGCATCAAATGACGCATATGCATCATTTCCTGTCTTCCACTTTGTCCCCACACCTGAATGGGATGAATAGGCATAGATTGAGGGGCAACTGATGTGAATGTGTCAGATTGGGGAACTGAAACAATTGTTTCGCTATGCATATATTGCATGACTGCTGCAATGGCAGCCGCAACTTTTTTTGTATTCTTTTCCATACGATCTCCTAAAGCAATATGGTTAGTCTGAGATAGATAGCGCATTAATGAACCATATTTACATGGGAATGTTGCCATGTTTTTTGGGTGGACGTGTTTCACGTTTTGAGCAAAGCAATTTTAATGCAGCACTCAAATTCTGTCGAGTTTGGTCAGGTACAATAATAGCGTCCACAAATCCGCGATTTGCAGCGCAATAGGGATTTGAAAATAGTGTTTCATATTCCTTAATTTTTTCCTGACGCTTTGCTTGTGGATCATCTGCAGCTTGAATTTCTTTTCGGTGAATAATATTTGCTGCACCTTGAGCGCCCATTACAGCAATTTCTGCACTAGGCCATGCAAAGACCATGTCTGCGCCTAAATCTTTAGAACACATTGCCAGATAGGATCCACCATAGTCTTTTCGTGTGACTAAAAGCAATTTGGGAACTGTAGCTTCTGAATAACACCACAGTAATTTTGCGCCATGACGAATAATGCCACCCCATTCTTGATCACTTCCTGGAAGATAACCCGGTACATCCGCAATGGTTAAAAGAGGCATATTAAAGGCATCACAAAATCGAATAAAACGCGTGGCTTTATCAGAGGCATTAATATCTAACGCACCCCCCATCACACTGGGCTGGTTCGCTATAATACCAATGGGCTGTCCATTGATACGTGCCAGACAAACGATAATATTTTGAGCAAAAAATTGATGAGGTTCAAAGATATCTCCATTGTCAACAATTGCAGTTATTACATTTTTCATATCATAAGGTTGATTGGGATCATCTGGAATAATTGTATTCAGTTCTGGAGTAATACGATTGGGGTCATCGTTTGTTTGGATAATGGGTGGGTCTTCCATATTATTGGATGGCAAAAAATCAAGCATGCGTTTAATCTGATTCAAGGCATCTTCATCATTTTCACACGCAAAGTGAGCTACACCACTTTTTTCATTATGAGTAATTGCGCCGCCAAGTTCTTCAAAAGAAATATCCTCACCTGTGACGGCTTTAATAACTTGTGGCCCTGTAATAAACATATAGCTGGTATTTTTAACCATAAAGATCCAGTCTGTCATAGCTGGTGAATAGACCGCACCGCCAGCAGTGGGGCCCATAATTGCTGAAATTTGAGGGATAACGCCGGATGCTAAAGAATTACGATAAAAGATTTGTCCATAACCAGATAATGCATCAACACCTTCTTGAATACGCGCACCACTTGAATCATTTAAACCAACAAAAGGTACACCAGCTTTTAATGCCATGTCCATAATTTTACAAATCTTTTTTGCATGCATTTCACCTAAGCTGCCTGCAGTTTTAGAGGTACTTTCCTGGGCAAACGCACAAACCGGCCGGCCATTGATTAATCCATGACCTGTAACAACGCCATCAGCAGGAATTTCGACCTGTTGCATGTCAAAATTGACACAGCGATGCGTTACAAACGCATCAATTTCTTTAAATGTGCCTGGATCAAATAACAAGTCTAATCGTTCTCTTGCAGTCAATTTTCCTTTGTCATGATGTTTTTTAATGGCAGCGTCTCCACCCATTTGTTTAATTTTTTCTTCACGTTTTCTAAGATCTTTAATTTTATCTTCAACTGTCGCCATTGTGGGCATTCCTTTCATTCGGCCTTGATTAATAATCAAGGTCATTTTTCATTCAGATAAACCATATTTTTTGATTTATCAGTCTTCATGGTTTAATGGTTAATGGGTATTAAATCGTTCAAGTTTGGTTTGTCCAATTTTGATAAAACTAATGTTTGTCCAATTTTCAACAAACTGACATAGGACAAACATAGACTGATATTAACAAAATTGAACGTTAACTATTACGAATTCATATCAATAAATTGAAATGATCAAAAAGTCGAGTATTATAATTGTAAAAGAACTTAAGCGCGTTCACAAAGTTCAACAAGTACACCTTGTGTGGCTTTGGGATGTAAAAAAGCAATTTTAGCGCCTCCAGCACCAATTCTTGGCGTTTCATCAATTAATTTCACCCCTTTTTCTTTTAATTCAGCTAACGCAGCGTCAATATTTTCAACTCGAAATGCAATGTGTTGAATTCCCTGACCTTTTTTTTCAATAAATTTGGCAACTGGTCCATCGGGTGCTGTGGATTCTAACAGTTCAACTTCGCTTTCACCAACAGGAAAGAAACCTGTTGTTACTTTTTGTTCTGCAACAGTTTCAGAGCCTTCAAATGGCAATCCTAGAATATCATGCCAAAATGCTTTGCCTTCATCCATACTATTTACTGCAATACCCAAATGATCAATTTTTAAAATGTTCATTCAAGCCTCCTAAAAATATATTTAAATCCAAAATCTTATGCGAAAATCTTATCCGAATAAGGAAAATCTTATCCGAATAAGATTGTATAACCCAAACAAAAAAATGACTATTATTATAATCCAACTTTGGTTTTTCATGCCACACTCATTGCTCTGCATGAAAAACATGAAATTTTGACTTTAAACAAGTCAACAATCAGAACTTTCATACAGGGCAATGATTGTGCCATGAAAACCCATAGTTGGATGCCTATAAAACAAATTGTTACATATTTTCAATCGTTCTTTTAAAGCCTTCCATTGCATTGATAATTGTTTGATCATCCACACAATATGCAATGCGAAAATGACCTGGCGCGCCAAACCCACTGCCAGGAACTGTTAAGATTCGTTCTTTTTGAAGTTCCCGAACAAAAGCAACATCATCTTTAACTGGGGATCGAGGAAAAAGATAAAATGCACCTAATGGTTTTGTCAATTGATAGCCAAAAGATGCCAGGCCATCACACAATAGGTCTCTTTTTATTTTGTACTGATTAATATCTATCGATACATGCTGAAGTTTTGCCACAACGCGTTGCATTAATGCAGGGGCATTTACAAAACCCAAGATACGATTAGTCATAGCCATTGCAGCTAACAAATCTTGAATGCCTGTTGCCTCAGGATGAACAGCCAGATAGCCAATTCGTTCTCCAGGGATAGACAAATCCTTTGAATAGGATGTACAAATAAAACTCTCTGTATAACAGCTTAATATACTTGGTACATGCATTTGATCATACACTATTTTTCGATAAGGCTCATCAGAAATCAAATAGATTATTTGCCCATTGTCCTTTTGATAGGCTTGAAGGCACTCTGCTAAGGCTTCAAGTGAATTTTGAGAATAAATTTGACCGGTTGGATTGTTTGGAGAATTGAGTATAATGGCTTTTGTTTTATGAGACATGGCCTTTGATATGGCATCAATATTTAATGTAAAATCTGGATTTGTTGGAACAGGCTTTAATATCCCCCCATGATTATCTACATAATAGGTGTATTCAACAAAAAAAGGACTTGGACAAATCACTTCATCATCAGGGTTTAAAATAGCTTTTAAAATTACATTCATTGCGCCGGCTGCACCGCATGTCATGATAATATGTTCAGCAGTTAACTGAATACCATGATCTTTGCTAACATATTCAGCAACAGCTTGACGCGCACTAAGAAATCCAGAATTGGGCATGTAACCATGAATGCCATCTTGATTTTCTTGAATAGCATTTATTACACAAGGGTGAAAATCTTTTGGTGGGGGGAGATTCGGGTTGCCAAGACTAAAATCAAATACATTCTCTGGTCCATATCTTGATTTTAGTATGGCCCCCTCTTCAAACATTTTACGAATCCATGATGTTCGGGTAATAGAATCTCTAATTTTTTTTGAAATGGGCATAAGACTCCTTTGAACAGTCTATTGATAAAAAATAGATTTTACAATCACGCATCATCAAACAGATTAATTCACTGATTCAACGCTTTCAACCTCAGGCAGTTGATCTTTTAGAAATTTTTCAATCCCATTTTTAAGGGTCATTTGTGACATGGGGCATCCTTTACACGCGCCTTGCAAACGCACTTTCACAATACCACCCTCAACTTCAACTAATTCAACATCTCCTCCATCAGCTTGTAATTGTGGTCTAATTAAATTTAATTTTTCTTGTACTTTTTCTTTCATGAATAAATCCTCCTAAAATTTTATCTGATCTACATAATTTTTTTTGTAATTCCTAATAGTTAAATGATCTCATTATGATTGCCTTTTTTTTTGCATCTTGATATCATCCTTGATTTTTTAAAATTTTTCAAGAAAAATGCACCTTACCCTCTGAATCACGCAAAAAATACTCAATATATTTTTGAATTTCGTCCAATTGAAACATATTGACCTGTTGTTTAATCACAGAGGTGAAGGGGGTATAAATGGGGTCCATGGCTTCAATTTTTTTTAAGAATTTTCGAATTTTAGTAACTTTCCCCATGAGTGTGAATTCTAATAATTTTGTCAATAAATCCATAGGCGGGGGAACAGTTTCTTGATGAGTCAGTTTTTCAGTTGTGGGTATAGGGGGAGAATCTTCATAGATCCATTCCAATGCAAGATAATGACTGAGTACATCGAGAAACGAATCAATATCAATTGGTTTTGGAATATAGGCATTACATCCAGCTTCCTGACACTTGATTTGAACATCGTTTGATACACTGGCAGAAACTGCAATAATGATAACATCTTGATATTCAGGAAGATATTTTAATCTTCTTGTGGCTTGGTAACCATCAATGATTGGCATAATAAGATCCATTAAAATCAAGTCAGGATGAAACTCACTGGCCTTATCTAAAGCATCTCGACCATTGATCGCTTCACGCACAATAAAGCCAAGTGGCACAAGCAGGTCTCTTAAAACAGCACGATTTTTTTCTGAGTCTTCTACAATGAGAATTTTTTTCTTTTCACCGCAATAACCAATTATTCCAGGTTTAGATGTACATTTCAGAATGTCAGAATTCCATTTAATTTCAGGTAGATTTACAGAAAACCAAAACACACTGCCTTGATTTAACACACTATGAATATATAATTCACTTCCCATCATTTGAACAAGATGTCTACTAATTGCTAAGCCAAGGCCGGTACCTTCTGTTTGGATGCGTTTATCGCCAACTTGATGAAAAGGTAAAAATATTTGTTTATGTTTTTCTTTAGGAATACCAATGCCAGTGTCTTGAACCCGAAAACGAATTTTATTTCTTCGATATTCCACAGTAAATAAAACAGTTCCTTGCACAGTAAATTTTACAGCATTACCTAATAAATTCAATAAAATTTGACGCAAGCATTTTTCATCGCCTTGAACGCCAATTGGGATATTGACACTCACATGATAATCAAATTGAATGCCTTTTTGTAATGCTCGGATACGAGCTATTTCAACAATATTTTTTAAAAATTCAGGCAAATATATATCAGCCAGATTCAATTCCATGCGTTGGGCTTCGATTTTTGACAAATCAAGCACATCATTGATCATCATTAATAAATGATCACCACTCCGATAAATTGTTTCAACTGCGTTTTTTTGTTTATTTGATAATGTTTTGTCACGTTTTAGAATTTGAGCATAGCCCAGAATGCCATTTAAAGGGGTTCTTAGTTCATGGCTCATATTGGCTAAGAATTCACTTTTTGCATGATTGGCAGATTCCGCAGTTTCTTTTGCTTTTTGAAGTTCAAAATCAGCCGCCATTCGTTCAAGTCGGTCTTTTCCATGACGTTCAGCAATTTGAAGTCTTACATTAATCATTTTAAAATCAAGGGGTTTCGTAAGATAATCATCTGCTCCGGCATCAAGGGCCTCTCTTAGATTTTCAGGCTCTATCAAACCTGTATTCACAAGAATATAACTATATTTTCCTTTGGGTTGGGATCGAATGTGTCTACATAATTCAATGCCATTCATTCCAGGAAGCCCAATATCAGTGATAATAAGAGGATAAAAAATATGTTGATATTCCTCAAGGGCTGTTTCAGCATCTTTGCATGCTTTAACAGAGTGTCCACGATTTTTGATATTGGCACACAGTGAATCCATCATTAAATCATCATCTTCAACAACAAGGACATTCATTATACCTCCAAAAGACAAAAACAATTAACTCTTGTGGGGTACAGCATAGATGAGTCAAAAACACGTAGTAAATGATAACTATTTGAAAAATTTAAATTTTATTTTGCCCCATCTATACTGCGACCCACCATATAATACCCAATAATAATTATATTTTCCAGATTCCATCGGATTGAGTGGTAAATTATAACATATTTAAATTATTATATATAAAATTCATACCCCCCTCAAGGGGGGCAATTCATTTTTATCATTTTTTACAAAGAGGACAGCACACCTTTGCGACGACCTTTTGGAATACTAAAGCGAATAATTGTTCCTTTTCCTTCTTCGCTTTCAATCCAGATTTTACCCCCATTTTTTTCAACTAATTCTTTACATAAAATAAGACCTAAGCCTGTACCAGATTCACCTTCAGTACCCTCAGATCTGAGCTTACTGGTGACCTTAAATAATTGTTTAATATATTCACCATTAATTCCAATGCCAGTATCCGAAACAGATATTTCTTCATATTCACCCAAGTCTTTTGAATCAATGGATACAGATCCCTCTGGATTGGTGTATTTAAGTGCATTTGAAACAAGATTGTCTAAAATTCTTAACATCATTTGTTTGTCTGCAAAAATAAAAGTGGCAGGATTAATAGAATGAGAGATTTTAATATGTTTTTTAACAAATTGATACTCAAATGATTTGATTGTATCCCTAACAATACCATGAAAATAAATAATTTCAGGGTTATATTCCATCATCCCTTTTTGTACCAAAACCCATCCTAACATGTTTTCCATTATTCTTTGGGTATTGCTTGCGGTTTTTTGAATATTTTGAGCGACTTTTTTAACGCGTTTATTATAGATAGTTTCAACATTTTTTACCATATTCTTAGACAATGAGAGAAGCGGCGAGATGGTCCCCATGAGGTCATCTGCAATGAAGGAAAAGAATTTATCACGCGTTGCAATTGCCTCTGTTAATTTAGCATTTGTTTCGCTTAACTGAACATTTGATTCAGCTAATTTATCATTGGTAACCCTTAATTGAGAATTTAATTCAGCTAATGCCTTTTTTTGGCGTTGAATAGTCAAATGGGTTCGAATACGAACCAGTACTTCTTCTTGTTTAAAAGGTTTTGTAATGTAATCGACAGCGCCAAGGTCAAAGCCTTTGACTTTATTTTCTGTTTCAGAAAGCGCGGTCATAAAAATAATAGGAATATTGCTTAACCTGGAATTTTCTTTAATGCGTTTACATGTTTCAAATCCATCAATGCCAGGTATCATCATGACATCCAATAAAATTAAATCCGGAATGGCTCTTTCTAATTGTTGGAGCGCCCTTTCCCCACTTGGGGCGACCATTGTTTCAAAACCAAAATCTTCTAAATATTCAATTAAAACACGTAAATTGGTTGGATTGTCATCTACGACCAAAACTGTATCTTTTTCTTCAATAATGGTCTCTTTTTCTTCTTTCATATACATTCTTTTCCTCCAAAGATCATTCTCTTAAAAATCCTCCAAAGATCATTCTCTTAAAAAAAAGTATCGTGTTATTTTTTATGTACCTAACAGACCAAATGATACTCGTCAAGTAGGGTTTCGTTAAAGTGCTTAACCTATATACATTGAGAAAAGAATTATTTTTTATCAGTTATCATAATGGAATAAGGGAGGTAAGACTTCATGTGAGTATTTTTTAAGACAATTTTTCAAATTACTCAAATCTTGCGATTTCTTCAGCTTCACTCATGCAATACATTAAATGCCTTGGAGATTTTGCATCACCAATGAAGTGAAATTTTGCTTTACTTTTTTTCTCAAGATTTTTTGCTTCCCTAATGGAGCTGTGTTTTTCAGAGATCACAACTGTATGAAAACCGGTTAACGTATGCGCCAGATCATTGGATTTAAACGCAACACCATCCTCAGTAAACTGCTGAATAGAAACATTTTTATGCAACGTCACTTGTCCTTTTTTCAAACGTTCTCTTAAGTAGTATCGATCATTGCTGGACATTTCCTCTGCGAAGCTTTTTTTCCGGTTCAAAACCACGACATGTTTTCCATTTTCTGCCAAATAATCAGCAGTGATTAAACCAGTCATGCCGCCCCCCAATACAATGACTTTTTGTCCAATGGGTTCATTGTCACTCATCACATCAACATTAGTTACAAGCCCCATTTGTGTTTGAAAAAGTCCTTTAATGACAGGCATATCCGGCATTGATCCAGTTGCAAGAATAACATGTTCCGGATTGATTTCATTTAAGATATCCAACGAAAGTTCTGTATTCAATCGAATGGTAACGTTTAGACGAGTGAGTTCATTTTTTAAAAAATTTAAAATATCAGCCAGTTCACCGCGCCCGGGAGCTTTTGCTGCAAGTTCCAGTAACCCGCCAGCATTTGATTTTTTATCACAAATAATGACTTTGTGGCCATCCATTGCACATCGTCTTGCAGCGGCCATGCCAGCAGGGCCTGCACCCACAACCAAAATAGTAAATACACGTGAGGGTTTTTGTTCATTTTTTAATAAAAATTCTCTACCCACATTGGGATTAACAACACAAGAACCAGGTTCTTTAGCCAAAACTGCATGAATACAGCCCAGACAGCAGCCAAGACAGGGACGAATTTTAGAAAACTCACCTTTTCTGGCTTTTTCAGGGTAATAAGGATCAGCCAGAACAGAGCGCCCCAGTGCGATCATATCAGCCTTGCCTTCTTGAATGATTTGTTCAGCATGGTCTGGATATTTAATACGCCCAACAGTAATAACAGGAATACGCACTTGTTTTTTGACTGCTTCTGCCAAATGAACAAAGCAACCATGCTTTGTATACATTGATGGAATTGTTAATTCTGTCGAACCATAGACACCGCCTGATACATGAAGGTATACAACGCCTAATTTTTCAAGCAAAGGGGCTATTCTTAAGGTATCATTCAGTTCCCATCCATTTTGAATATAATCATTGCCATTGATGCGGATGCCTATTGGAAAATTGCTACTTGTCTTAGCTTGGATATTGTGTATGATTTCAACCAAAAATCGTGTTCTGTTTTCAAATGAGCCGCCATATGCATCAGTTCTAATATTGGAATTGGGCGCTAAAAATTGGTTAATCAAATACCCATGCGCGCCATGAAGTTCGATCAAATCAAAACCTGCTTCCTGGCAACGCCTGGCTGAATCGCCAAAACATTCCACCAATGCTTTAATTTCTTCAATTTCAAGTGCTCTGACCTCACCTTTGACAACAGCCGGTGCAGGTATGGCAGAAGGTGCCACTTTTTCTGGAAGATAAGATTGTCGCCCACCATGCATGAGTTGTACCCCAAAAAGCGTATCATATTGTTTTACTTTTTTAACCATTTCTTTTAATGCTGGAATACAATCATCATTATACATTTGTGGTAGATTTGGCAATTCTTGACCGCCTGGATGAACACTGCCACCCCCCACTAACATCATTCCAATGCCACCCTTTGCTCTTTCTACAAAGTATTCGATTAATTGATCTGTGACCAAACAATTTTCATCAACGCCAAAGTTGATGCTCATTGCAGACATTAACAGCCTGTTTTTAGAAACCATATTGCCGATACGAATCGGACTAAAAAGATTTGTTAGCACGTAATACCTCTCCTTTTGAAAAAACATATAGATCTAAACGTTTTATTTTTTTAGCTTTTCATGTTAATCATGCTTAATCAATAGCATCATAGTTCAAATCAGAAATAATGATATGACTTCATATCTTGAACTATATATTATGACTTCATATCTTGAACTATGATGTAACTGATGCTCATTATAGACATAAATAGCCAATAAAACAACACTTATAGACCAATGCAGAAACAAACGCCTTGACCATTCAATATTTTGAATTTGTTTAGCATTTTTTCAATATTACTGTTTTGCTAAATAACACATATGGCCCTTTAATTTCTTTATAACCAATGTCTGTGGCTTGTCTGATTGTTTCTTTAAATGCTGATTTTGAAACATGAAATGGTGGCTCTACCATGAGAATTTGTCCATTGGGATTGTGTATTGATCTGATTTCATTAAATAAGGCTTCTTTATTTGGAATTTCGTGCACCATATAGAACAACAAAACAAAATCAACATGGTCTGAAACACCAATTCTATTTTCTTCGCATTTATGCAGAATGATTCGTTCCTCAATATCTGTTCCATTTATTTTATCTCTTATTTTTTGAAGCATGCCTTCCTGTAAATCGGCCGCAATAACTCGTCCTGATTTACCGACCATTTGAGCCATGTCGAGAGTAAAGAATCCTGGACCACATCCGACATCAAGAACAGTCATTCCTTCTTCAATATAAGGTTTTAATATTTTCTGAGGATTTTGCAACCATCTTCGGATTTTATTATCAAGGGTGCCAGCTCTTTCAACTGGGCATATATGATTAGAATTCATTTTTGAAATATTTCCTTTCTATGGTTGTTTGTAAGGGATGCAGTTATTTTTGAACGACATATAAATATAAATGCTTCGCCCAAAATTGTTAGATTTGAACGTCAGTTATCTCAATAAAATGTTTAATCAAGGCTTCACGCCCAATTCTTTTGCAAATATTTATTAAAAAAATTTTTTAATGAGAACGTTATAAAATCATGAATCCTAAGTCAAACACATTTATGCATTTATGCAATGAAACAACGTCTTTTGGGACAATTAAATTTATCATGTTGCAGAATTTAATGATTAAGAGTAAAAGCCAATATTCTCATAACCATTAATCTTTAAGGAGGGAAAAACTATGGAAGAAATCATTCAAGAAAACGATATTCAAGAAGAAACGTCATCAAATGAAGTTACAAGAGAAGACATTGATCGATTAATCCGACGGCATGTTTATTCATCAATGGCTGTTGGTTTAATCCCGATACCTGTTGTTGATTTTTTGGCTGTGTCAGGTATTCAATTGAATTTAGTGAGAAAATTATCAAAAATCTACAACATACCCTTTTCAAAAGAATCAACAAAAAATATTATCATTTCGTTAGTTGGTGGCTCAATACCTGCAGTCACTGGCCAACCTGTTGCAAGTTCAATTAAATTTATTCCCATCATCGGTCAAAGTTTAGGTGCAGTATCAATGCCTTTGATCGCTGGCGCATCAACATTTGCTGTTGGTAAAGTTTTTTATCGTCATTTTGCCGCGGGTGGTACATTTCTCACATTTGATGTTGAAAAAGCAAAAGCCTATTACGATGAGATGTTTCAAAAAGGCAAAGCATTAACAACAAAAATGCAAGTTAAAACAGCTTAGTTCGAATAATGGTCCATAACTACAGCTTTAAGAAAAAGAATGCTGTTAAAAACCAATATCAAGCATGCTTACCGAAGGGACACTTTTGATGATAATCTTGAAAAGGTGGTTTACTTGTGAAAAGGTGGTTTACTTGTGAAAAGGTGGTTTACTTGACCCACAATGACGATAAAACGATTGACAAACAATTATTCCGCATGTGTTTTTTTATTTTCACATTCGAATTCAACCCCATTAGGAGATTCATTGATGATTGAAAAAGAATTATTTATCAAAGAGATTTATGATGTTCGAGTGAGACCTTTCATAAACAAGATTTTCAAAAAAAAAGGAATTTCATTAGATCCTGATAGTTATGCCCCCTTGCTTGAGCATTGTTGTTCTCACATGCCATTGAAAGAAGCGCTGTCTGCAAGTGAAAAACACTTGATTTACAGATTGGCAGAAATATTGGAAAGCCCGGATGCATGTCAAATTTTGTCCAAAACGACCAAGCCTATCGTTCAATTAAAGGCATCCAAATATGATATTCGCCATAAGGAAACACTCAGACTTTGTTTAAAAGAGTATTTTCAGCGAGGGCTTCCCTGGCTTGTTCCATACATAAAATTTGAAACAGCGGATTTCAAGGACTGCAAGCGAATTGACGCAAAGGTTCTGATTTCTGTTTATATAAACTTTATGAGGTAATCGTGCAAGATTTTTTTTATGTAGCTTGTCAGCTTAGTTGAAATATTAGATTAAGACGAGTTTTTTGTAGATATTTTTTGGAATTTTGGTATTTATATTGCTAATGGATAAAGCTCATTTTTCTTCTCTATTTGATTTATATGTTGATACTGTCTAATCAAACTTTTTTGGACATTGATCTCTTG
>Ga0272440_1001687_pt1 | contig 17857 bp, 14 predicted proteins | sample SSMMMBAug17_FD_192440 | JGI IMG/M metagenome (GOLD analysis project Ga0272440, IMG submission 192440) | Marine sediment archaeal communities from Little Sippewissett salt marsh, Falmouth, MA, United States - SSM-MMB-Aug17 | ecosystem: Environmental > Aquatic > Marine > Wetlands > Sediment ...
CAGTTTAATGAAGTTATTTTCCAGGTTTCCTCAGCATTGGAATAAACTGACATCGTAAACAAGATCAAAAATACACCCAATAAAATACGCATGATCTTAAACATTTTTTCCTCCTAACATGTTAATTAACTATGATGATTGTACAACACTGTTTTTTGTTGTACTGCCTCTATAGGCAAACTTTGAAAGAATCCATAAGTTTTGTAAAATTTAATTCATCTTTAGCGGTTGTTTCTACGACTATTTTTTTCTCTTTTAAGGCCGACATAAACTCTTTTCCATAATCATACCCTCTTGTGAATCCACTGTCCTCTTTTTGCGATCTCGTATGAGCGTATCCATGGAAAAAAAACCCATTTGATATTGATTCCTTCTAATTTGAATGCTTCGGAAACAATATGGGAAGCCAGTCCATATTCATAGCAATATTCTGATAGATATGGCTCCCATTCTCCATTTGTAATATGTATTGTTGTATTGGCAATAGTGAGAGAAGCATTACATATAATAAACAAAAATATAAGAATACTGTTTTTCATTATAAAATGTACTCTCTTGGCTGCATTTGTAATCGGTTATCAATGGGCGCATACACAAAAAGTCGGACATTTTTACGATACTCCCCACTAGGAACGAAATTTTTTTTAGGGGATGCCCCATTTTGAAAGAGATTAGACCTCACTGGAATGTTACTATTTCCATTTGGTCTGTTGTTTATCGTATTTTCCACTATCAAGATCCATGAACATTTTTTCGTATTGCCCACTTTTCTTCAGTTTATTCAAGCCGGAATTGAATTTTTTAAGCAGAAATTGACCATTTTTACATTTTTTAGATATGATCAGGTTTGATGTGGTATTATCAAATGCTTTTGGATAATGAGTAAAACGATCAGCCTCTTCGTGAGTAAATGTATGTCTTATCTGAGCGTATCCGACGATTGGTTCATTTGGAAATAAATCTATCCTCCCATTAAGAAGTCTTTGAAAATTCTGTTCATCTTTTGTTGTGATATCAACAAGCAATTCATTCGCTTCAATAAATTCCTTAATTTCTTGACCATATGTGTATCCTCTTGATAAACCAACAACCCGTCCTTTCAAATTTTTCCATGAGAGATTATTTCCTTTAAGATAGAAAAAGACATAAGAGATATTGATTACAGTATCAGATATCCAAAAATCTTTTTTTCGTTCTTCTGTTGGTGTCCAAGTGGCAGAAGCATCCCATAATCCGAGTTTTGCAATCTCATGGGAACGTTTCCAGGGAAAAAACCCCCATTTTACTTTGATTCCTTCAATTTTGAATGATTTCGAAATAATATGGGAAGCCAATCCATATTCATATGAATACTCTGACAGGAATGGCTCCCATTCTCCATTTGTAATTCTGATTGATGTATTGGCAAATGAAACTGTTGAATTGAGTAATAACAAAACTATTGAAAAAAAAATTTTTTTCATTGCTGAGATCTCCTTTCCATATTTGATTTTAAAAAGATCGAAACGAAAATCTAATAAATCATAACATGATAACAAAATCAAATGTTTTTAATCACATTTCAGAAGTTCTCAGCAATATGGATCGTCTGAATTGCTATAGATTAAAGTTGAATACGTATGGTCTGCACCGCATTGGGTACAATCGTAACAGGCGCAAACTGTGATCCAATTTGAAGTTTGTATTCAATTGGTTTTTTGGTCGTATTTAACACCTGTACGCTTAATAGATTCTCACTGTTTATTGTTGCGCATGCATGCAAGTCATCATCCTTCACAGCTTCATCAAGGTATTTCAGGGTTTGAACAGCTTTGTCACCTGGCCGAATTGTTTTGCTGATTTGAGCCAACACATAAAAAATGGGCGTATAGTGAATCTGTTTTGTCTTGACATCAATCATAATGGGCGCACCGCAGAAATTTCCAACATGGTTGGGCCCGCCATTTGAATCCAGAACAATATTCCAGTCCACCCAACCTCTCATCCAGTTGTTTAAACTCACAATGATATTCCTTGCATACCGATGAACCGGTGTATAGATGGGATGTTCTGTTGTATTGACTCCCTGCCAGTTAGCAGTATATGCCCAATCTGTGGCATTATCATTCCACCAGAACGAATCATTGTTAAACCATCCAGATTCTTTAAACCGAACAGGGTCTTCAATTCCTTGAGGTGCATCTTTGCCAAGATCATCAATGCAGCCCTCAGTGTGGATAATTGCAAAGTCTGGAAATTTTTCATGAACCCGATTAAACGCTTCTTCAAACACGCGATTCGTGCTTTCATACCAATGGACAGCAATGCCATAAACATATTGTGCGGTTTCTTCATCACGAAATATAAGATCTGTCCAATGCTCCATACCATCTCTGTTTTGATCGTATATAAGCAGTTTTTTGTCGCCATGTCCGCTTGCCTGTAAAATTGGGCCCAAATGATTCTTAATAAATTGATTTTGTGTTTCAGGAGAAAAATGCATACTTTCCCATTGACCATTATTGCCATGAGGTTCATTGACAGGCGTCACCCCCCATATTTTAATGCCTTCCTGATCATAGGCATTAAAATACTTGACAATATAATCTGCAAAAACAGATTCATATTCTGGTTTTAATCTTCCACCAGTGCCACTCCAGTTGTTTTCAGGAGCACCTTTAATGTACCAGTCATCAATATCTTTCATCCATGATGGTGCTGTCCATGCAGAAGCAATAATTCTCAACTCTTGATCTTGTTGATTTCTTTTAATGTCCAATGCTTCCTGAATCATGGGCAGTAAATCATATGATGTATCCACAATATGCGGGAATTCTTCTTTACGAAACCCCTGTTTATCTGGTGAAATGGTAAAATGAGAAAGCGTGGTATCGCCTTTGACATCAGCATAGGAATACCGCCCTTTGACACAAAAATCACAGGCACCGATATGGGTTCTGGTCAGGGTAAAATTGGCACCTTCTTCACCATAAATCATGTTCATCACTTTTTTTCTTTCATCAATATCAAGATGTGCCAGAACAAATGCAGCGGATTCTGTAAATGACGACCCGATGCCATCAATGGTTTGTTTTATTTTGGTGGGATGAATCTGTATTGTTGTTCCTGATGGTCTGCCTTGTTGAAACGCAACGTTGGCTTTTTTGGCAATTTTGTCGTTTTGTTCGGAGGTTACCAGTATTTCCATTGTTTCGTTTAGCGCATAATCAATATTAACGCAATTCGATTTGAGAGATTGTTTTGGTGCGCATGATGTTAAAACAAAGCCTCCGATCATAAAAGTGATTAATAAAAAGACTTTCATTCTTATTCTCCTCATTTAATATTACTTGTCATCGAAAAAGTTCAATGAGTTATGATCATATTTTAAGTTATGGTCTTTATCCCAAAGCCCCCAATACGCGCCAACATCACCTTCGGCAGCAATTTTCCACCCTTCATCAAAAGATGCAAAATAGAAATACTCAATTTTTTCTTCTTCAGCCCATTTACAGGTGCTGATAAAGTATTTCAAGGCGGCATTATATGATGGCTCAGCACCCCAGACAGGTGTTCCTTTGTTGGGCCATCCGGTTTCACTGATAATTATCTTTTTACCCTTTGCACATTTTTCCGCTATTGAATACATTCCTTTTAAATAAAGTGGGGAATAATCAAGGCTGCATCCTTCCCAGAAGGGATAGCAATTGATTAACAGAACATCAATCGCATCAACTAATTCAGGATTTTTATCAAAAACATAGTATGAATCAACATAGCTCACAGGGATATCTGGAAGTTCATCCTTAACCCGCTTAATCTGTGAAATCAGATCCTCCAAAGTTAAATCCTCTCTGAGCAAAACTTCATTGCCAACAGCGACAATATCTGCATGTCCAGCTTTTGCAACCTTTATTACATTTTGAATTTCGTTTTCATTTTTCTCTTTATCAGTCCCTAACCATGCGCCTACCATCGTTTTAATACCCATTTCATGGGCAATTCTGGGAATTTCCTCATTGCCTTCAGTACACGAAAAACTGCGAACCCATTTTACATAGGGCTTTATAATTCGCATTCGTTCCTCAATTAAGTCGATTGATAATTGATCTCCAGGTTTTTGGTCATTACCATACGCACTGAATCCAATACCATGAATCCCTGAATTAAGGATTTCTTTAAAGATCGAAACAAGTTCATGCCTATCTTTATTATGAACATCTACGCCTACAAGGTTTAAATATATGCCTTTTTGTCCCATAAAATCCTCCCGATTTTGATAAATTTTTTGATGATTAATTATTCATCATATGATTCAAATAATTTTGAAATGACTCTTTTGGGGTCCGGTTTTCGTAGAAAACCCCCCAATTTTTTTCAATTTCTTCAGGTGGCGAATTATCACCACCGCCTTTCCAGGGTTCATCAAATGCCTCGAACAAGAATGTCGTGACTTTATTTTTGTTGACCCATTGATTATGCTTTATAAGATATTCTTCTTGTGCGACTAAATCAACTCTGTCTTTAACCAGAGAGCCCTGTTCCCCAGGCCCTGTTTTTTTTGCATTATAATTCGTGGCCCAGCCAGTTTCTCCAATAATAATGAATTTATCTGGATGTTTGTTTTTTAAATCTTTGTACACTGAATCCAACCATTCAAAAGCAATATCAAGTGTTTTTCCATTCCATAAGGGGTAGATATGGGTGACAATAAAGTCGATTTCATCTGCAATGACTTTACTCTCTGGTTTATTCCAAAAATTGTAGTCATCAGCAGTTGTGACTGGAATGGTCGTATTGTTTCTTACAGCCCGAATATAATGAATCAGGTTTTGGGGATCCATTTTATGAAACGACCAGAAAACCTGGCTTTCATTTCCCACATTGATCGCTGCAATGATGTCTTCATATTCATGGGCCAGTTCAATGGCATACAAGACCTGTTTGATATTTGATTCTTTCTGGCCCGCTTTGTTCGTTTCATTGGCAACCCAGACACCCAACATCACCTTGATTGGCAGATTTTGTGTTTTTATAACCTCAAGAACATTTCTGGCATCATCATCTGCACCATAAATTCTGATAAGATGCCAGTATTGCTTGATTATATTCAAATCTTCTAAAATTTGCTCTGCTGAAGGACCATTGACATCAGGCGCCTGACCTTTTCGGTAACATCCATAGGAAATGGCATTCCCAATCCATTGCTCATTTAAAAAAGAAGAAAAAGGTCGAATTGAAAAAGGATGTTCTTTTTCAATGTTTTGTTTTTCCATTAGTTGTTGAGAAAGTCGGCTCATATTTATCTTTCCTGTTTGGGGTTTATGCAAACAAGACATTTGCATAACGTTTAAAAATACAATCAATACGCTTATGGTGATTGTTTTTCGCATGTTAATCTGGTTTCCTTTTTATTTTTTGTATTTGCGAAATATTTCCGAAAGCTTCCCTTCTTTTTTAAATTGATCAAAGGCAGACTGAAATTTTTTTGTATATCATCGGACGTATCTTTATGAAACGTATAATAATTGCTTTTCTTCTCCAAAGTATACACAGATTCAAGTGCATCAGGAGGAAACTTTTCAGCACAAACAATTGAAATATTGAAATAAATTAATAAAAAGACAAGTAAAATTTGATATTTATGAACATACATGATGTGGCCTTATAACTTAATTTTTGAACGTCCTGATGTCCAGCAATTGAATTTTTTAATATCAAGGCAAAACGATTAATGAATGTTTCATTTATGTTAGAATAAATTTAATATATATAGAAAAAATGAAAAAATATAGTAGAAAAAAATGAAAAAAAATTCATTTTCAAATTAAACACATGGAAGCTTTAAAACAAAGGTCGTAAATTCATCTGATGATTCAGAAAGAATTAAATCGCCTTTATGGGCAATGACTATTTCTCTCGCAAGGCTTAACCCCAAACCAGAACCATGAACTCTTTTACTATGAGAAGCATCAACCCGAAAGAAACGATGAAAAATATTTTCCTGATCCTCTTTTGAAATAGATATGCCTGTGTTGCTGATAGAAACCATAGCATAAGAATTTTCGATTGTCAGCCTAAAAATAATCATTCCTTTTTCTAAATTATATTTGATTGCATTTGTTGATAAATTTTGAATAACCAGATTCAGTAAATCATAATCAGCCATAACCATAATATCGGGCATGATCTCCTGATGAATTGTCAGATGTGGGGCGATCACTTGAATATCTTCAATTGTAAAGGAAATAAGCTCGCTAAAATTGACATGCTCTAAACGTAAATCAAGTTGTCCGACATCTGCCTGAGAAAGGATTAAGAGCTTTTTCACAATGTTTTTTAATCGCTGCACTTCTTCGCTTAAAGTAACCAGCAGTTGAGTTTCCTCCTGGTCTTGAATCGCCTGTTGGATGGCGTCCTCTAAAACCCCCTGTAAGATCGTCAATGGCGTTTGAAGTTCATGGGCAGCATCTGCTGTAAATCGGCTGGTTTGATAAAAACTTTTTTCCAACCGGTCAAGCATGCTATTGATTACTGTTACCAGGCGAGATAACTCATTGTCTGTTTCAATATTCGGAATGCGTTGATTCAGGCCGCGGACTGTTATTTTTTCTGCAATTTGACAAATTGATTTGATTGGTTTGGTCATGTGGCATGATATAAACCATCCGCCTAAAGCCAGAAAAAAAAGAACAACAGGGATAGATATGATAATTGATTTTTTATGTTCAAGCAAGGATTGAATTATTGAAGCGTTAAATATCTCCATCGTAATTAAATGAATAACGATAAATAAATAACCTCCAAAAACAATTAAAAGACATCCAGCAATCAACACAGTAACAATTGATATTTTCAATCGCAGCATTCTGTATCATCCTTGTCCTGTTTCAAACGATATCCCACGCCTCTGACAGTCTCAATTTCCGGTACATTTGAATCGTTACTGATTTTGTTACGTAATTTCCGAATATAGACATCTACAATATTCGTTAGCGGATCAAAGCCATATCCCCAAACTTTTTCTAAAATCTGCGTTCTGGTTAAAACCCTTCCAGGCTGGCGGATCAAAAGTTCCAGTAAATTAAATTCTCTGTTGGTTAACTCAATGACGTTATTGTTAATTTTTACCTCTCGGGAAATGAGATCCAATGTCAAATTGCCACAATTCAGCAGGTTCAGTTGACTGCCAGAGGCGCGTCTGGTTATTGCATGAATACGTGCAATTAATTCTCCCATATAAAAGGGTTTGCACAAATAATCATCCGCGCCGGCATTGAGTCCTTCGATACGTTCATTCAAAGCAGATCTGGCTGTAAGCAGAATGACAGGTACTGTCTGTTTATTTTCTCGAAGACTTCGTAATAAGCTGAGACCATCTTTTCCTGGCAACATAATATCCAGAATCACTAAATCATAACCCGGTTCAAAAATCATTAAATCGCCTTGATTGCCATCATCGCAACAATCAACGATAAAGCCCTGCTCTTTTAAACCTTTCTCTATAAAAGAGCTGATTTTGATGTCATCTTCGATTAATAGTATTTTCACTTTCAGTCTGTCCTAAAGAAATCTCAAAATGTAACGTCCCCAATCAGAAACAAAATTATAATGCATGAGGCGTTGGTTGTGCTAAAATAGATGCAATCTTCCTTAAATGCCACCACCATTCTTCATTGGAACGTTTAAACGCTTTATCTGTCCAATCAGGAAATCTGGATAAGTTCCAAAAATGGACTTGTCCATCCTTTAATCCCATAAAGGATGCAATTGGTTTTGCACTTTCAGATTTTTCAATGAGATACTTAACCCCCTGTAGCGCCAATCGTGTTGCATTTATACGATCCATTGGTGTCGGATCACCGCCCTGTTGAAGATGACCGAGAATGGATCTGCGCACAGTAAACAGTTTTTTGCCTTCTTCAGTAAGCAGATCTCTGATAAAATTGGTGTTATACACAGGATGCGCTTTTTCGTTGCAGATTATGAGCCCTAAACGTTTACCATGTTGAAAACTATTCATTAAATAGGATAAATCTTTCTGTAAATTTTTCAGGGTAACCCCTTCCTCATGTAAATAAACGCGCTCTGCACCTGTCGCAATACCGCTCATCAATGCCAGGTATCCACAGTAATACCCCATAACTTCAACAACAATACAACGATTTGTTGCAACTGCCGACTGTTTGATCTTATCAACAGCTTCAATAATATTATTTAAGGCTGTATCACAACCAATGCTGTATTCACTTCCTGGGAGATTGTTATCAATACTTGCTGGTATACAAAGAATAGGAATTTTGAATGCAGGGTAATTCTCACGTTGTTGAAAAAAATTATACGCGGTTTGATATCCTGACCATCCGCCAATAATTAAAATCGCATCAATATTATAATGCTCGATGTGACGTGCAATGGCATAGAATTCCCCCCCTTTTGGAATTTTTCGACTGGTTCCCAACTCTGATCCGCCAATCGTTGCCCATCCACGAACACTTAACCAGTCCAGCTCTCGAATTTTTCCTTCAATAAAGCCTCTAAATCCATGTTCAATGCCCAAAAAGGTATGACCGCAATCTATGCCCAGGCGGACCGCTGATCGAACAGCAGTATTCATTCCTGGAGCCGCAGCATCACAGTTCATGATTGCAATTCGTAAAGATTTCTGTGGTGTTTCACAATACTGAGCCGCCTTTGGCGATTTTGCTTTCATCAGCGTATATAATGAGTTATATGTCTCAGTAAAGACATTTCCACGCAGCTGCATTGCTTTTTCATAATCGCCATCAGAAATTGATTTTGCAACTGAATGGCTGATATCAACACATTCCATCAAAGGCGCCGGCTTCGCATTATTGCCTCGCATACCAATTAACATGGTTTCATTCTGGTTATTGTCTGAAATAATGGATTCAACAGCAGCGTAGCCTAAAAAAGTGCCAAGTGTTCGATCATAAGCACTGGGCGCGCCACCGCGTTGTACATGCCCCAGAATTGTGACACGAACATCTTCATTTAAACGTTCTTCCAAAACTTGTTTAACATCGGTGCTTTGAATGGGATTACCATTACGATCCATCGCCCCTTCAGCAACAATAACAATGGTATCCCGACGTCCAGAATCGCGTCCTGATTTAAGCACAGAACACATTTTTTCTTCCCAGTTTTCGTATGGCGGCGGCATCTCAGGAATAAAAACCCAGTCAGCGCCACTGGCCAGGGCACTCATAAGTGCCAGATAACCACAATTTCGTCCCATAACTTCAACAACAAAAGTACGCTGGTGGCTTGCGGCTGTGGTCGATATGGCATCAACAGCTTCAGTAATTCGGTGAAGGGCAGTATCAGTGCCAATGGACATGTCGCTCCCATATAGATCATTATCAATTGATGCTGGCAGCCCCACAGCTTTGAGATGTGCGCAGGCAGCGGCTGTTTCTTGGCTGATATCACCTGAATCAAGTAGTTCTTTCAACAGTTCTGGCCATTCCTGACAAAAAACATTGGCGCCTGTGAGGCTTCCATCTCCACCAATAACAACAAGGGAAGTAATGCCATGTTCTAAAAGGTTTTTTGCAGCCTTTCGTCTGCCTTCCCTGTTTTGAAATTCCATACAACGTGCAGTACCAATTTTTGTTCCGCCGCGTTGCAAAATCCCGCCGACAGAATCCCAATTGCATGCAACAATTCTTTCGCCACCATCAACCATCCCTTGATAACCCTCATAGATGGCAAAAACATTCAAATTTTTTTCCAGGGCGGTTCGAATGACTGCACGAACTGCTGCATTCATTCCAGGAGCATCCCCGCCGCTTGTCAATACGCCTAAATTACTTTTTACTTGCGAACTCACTGTTTGATACCTCGTTTATTAAGGAATACTCTAAAAATAAGTTCCCCTTTTCATCTGATCGAATTTTTTGAAAAGGCCCTGTAGAGACGCAGAATGCTACGTCTCTGCAAGTACATTAATTTCAAAGCGTACAATAGAAAAAATGAGGGCCTTATTTTTCGTGCATTCCTAAGTTTTTTTGTAAATAATAAACTCTTTTTAGAGATTGTTTTTTGTATCACAAGGATCTGAAAATAGCAATGCATGCTCTTTTATCGTCAATGCAATAATTTTTGTATTTCTTTTTTGGGTAAACTATCATATTAGAACTTAGTTATCAATCCTTTTGAATAAAGTTCGGGTTCCAGACTATCTTTTTATATCATTATTTATTTTTCATTCAGCGGCTGTAAAGTTGTAGATAAATAGTTCACCAAAGGCTGTGATGATAACTCCCCTGAGCAGTCCAATAATTTAATATATGTTTCATATATCTGATGTTGAATTTTTTGCATGGTTATTTCATTTTTTAGCATACTTTCTTTGAGTTTAAGCAATGTTAATGGGTTGGCACCATCCATTTGTCTGAAAATATCAAATGTTTCTTCAGTCCTGCTTTTTTTCTTTTGCAACGATATCAATTCATATTGTGAAGTCAATCGTTTAATTCTATTGGAAAAGGCATTAAATGTTTCTTGAATATCTTTTTTTACTTTCATCCAGTCACTTTTTGCTTTCAGGCTATTAAGTTTTCTTCTATTAATATCCAGACGATTAGGATTAACAACAGGAATAGTGACCCCAAATTCAATAGAGAATGCTTTTTCAAATTTATCTTTTTTATCCATATCAAGAGCTGCCTCAAAAAAACTTAGATATGTATTGTTTTCAACTTTTTCCAATATGTATTTTGCTTCAGCCATTTGATATTTGTACAGACGATGCATAATATGAACATTTTTTTCCACAAATGACTCTTTCAGTTGATTCACATTTTCCTGGATGGCATAAATATCAAGCATCTCTTTAATAAGAAGAACATCATCGCTTTCAGATGGAAAAAACAATCTAATTTTTTCCTCAATGACAGCCTTGTTATTTTTGATATTAATTAAATCTAATTGCAGATCTAACAATTGACGCTCTGTTTCGATTAATTTAACCGCATCAAATTGAAGTGTTCCTACGCTTTGTTTTAGAACCTCAACACGATCATTATACACACGCATCAAAGACTTCAGGGATTCGAACTGCATTTCAAAAAAGGCATAACTGATAACATCCATATATCTTTCTTTTAAGGATTCATTTAGAATAATATCACGTTCTGTTTCATTGTATTTTAATGAGGCATCATAGACTTTAGTTCCTTGTGCAGATTCTCCCCAACCATTCATATTCAGGCGAACTGTATACTTTTGTTTACTATCTCTGAATTGGTCAATTTGCATTCGGAATTCAACTTCATTAATATAGGGTGTATTTGAAGATGAATTTTTTAAAAAAGCAATTTTTTCTGTTTGAAATGCAAATGTTTCATCTTTGTAAGCTGTCATCAGATAATCGCTGATTTTTATTTCCGAGAAACAGGTTATTGAAAACATACATAATATGACAACAGGAATCAATTGTATATAAAAGATTTTCATAGATCATTAACCTTATTAGGAATAATCAAAAAAAGCTTTTTTGGGCGCATTCCCAAAAAGTCGGTAATCCTGTTTCAAAAAGAATAATAATAACGCATTCCTAATCACTATTGAATTTTCGTTACACTGCTATTGATTGTAAATCTGGTGTTATAAAAATATTTAGATAAACGATAATCACATTGAAAGTAATTCAGAGAATATGATTCAGTAAGACTTGAAACATATTTAGAAAATCGATTTCGTTCCAGATTAAACTGATGAATAAGATCAATCATCCATATAGGTACCTTTGAAGTATAACACTTCAACTCAAGAATAACATCTGTTCCAGGTGAAAACCAGAGATCATGGTCATAAGGCGCCATTCTGTTTGCGCCTGAAGATAGTTTAAACTCAGTTTGAGGACAGGCTTTAAGATCTATATCAAATGTTGCCCTGGCATAATCATCAATATCTGAAACATAAGCTTTGCGACGATATTGGGTAAATACCTTTGGAGAAGCATTGTATGTCTGTAGCAAACGATAAAAAAGAGAAACGACCTCCTGAGATAACATCTCTTCAGGAATGTTATGGCTAAAATAATCAGGCCAATCTGGATCATTTATTTTTGCTCTGAATTTTTTTATGATTGTATTTTTTTTTTGCTTTATTTCAAAAAAACAAGGTAAACACGTGCGGGTATCATAGGTACGTATACGCATATTAAAGCGATTATCAGCACCATTCATACGCTGTTGTAAAAAAGTCAGTGCCGGTGAATCAAGATAAAGACTATAGACCATATAAAAATGATCTGATGTTTTTTCTGAGTGTTTGTCCAAAGAACAGTAAATGGATAAATACTCAGAAATAGGTTGAATCCATGATTCTGGAATCAAGTACTTTAATTCATAACGTTCAAGTTTGCTTGGTATTTCTTTTTGTGATGTTGATGTCATATTTAATTATCTACCAATGAACAGATATCCTTGTTCTTATTTAAATTCTCGGAAGTAAAGTGTGTATAAATGGTTGAAACATAGTATTTTAATGATTCCCATGCAGCAATTTTATAAACTGCATTTGTTTTACCCTGTATCAAGACCTTTTCTCCCAAAAGAAATTCATTTTGTTGTGAAATTTTAATTTGAATCTCTCTTCCCCACATTTTTAGCTCAGATCTTTTTCTCAATCTTTCAGGAAATTCAATAATTCTTGATCCAACCCCAACAACTGCACCCTCTGATAAAACTTTTTTACCAGTCATTGAAGAAAGGATCACTTTATCATTTACTGCAATGCTGTTATACACATTTTCATGAATAAAACCCTTTACGTATGAAGGAAATTTCGTATAAATGGTTATTATTGGAACAAAAGGTGACACTTTTTCACCATGCTTAAAATGGACAGAACCAATGATGCCATCATTTTCCGAATGGATCAGTAATTTTTCTTTTGTTGAATTCAGCAGTTTGGTTTCATTTTTCAGACTTTCAATTTTTGCAGTAAGTGGATTTTTCTTGGAATAAAGCATTGTTTTTAAAGCTTTTATTTTGATATCAATCTGTTGAATTGCCAGCTTAAGTTCTTCTTCCAGGCTTTCAATTCTTAACTGAAGGGGGCTGGAAATTGGAATTTTTGCGGTTTCTTTTGATTGAAAATCTGTTTTCATAATGCTTTTTAATTCAGCAGTCAGTCGTTTATTAAGTGTGTGCTGAGAGTTAAGCTGTTTTATTTCTGAATGGATCGTATTGGTTTTTGCAATTTTTTGAGCTTTTAATTCTTTTATTTGTGTTCTAATTTTATTATTTTCTATTTTTTGCTGAAGTTGATATTCTGATAATTGATGTTTAATTTCATTTAAGCTGAGTGCAAGTTCTGTTTGATCCATCTCTAAAAGTAAAGCGCCTTTTGTTACATGTTGACCTGGTACAACATAAATATTTTTTATTTCAACTGGTTTTTCACAATTGACAGTGACTTCGTTGCTTTCGGCGATTCCAAAAAACTGTTGGGTTTCAATGTGTTGATTGTTAGAAGACAACATCAGCATGAGAACTGCTAAAAGCCATACCGCATACAATAGTTTAGATTGTTTCATATTATTCTCCTTTTATAATAATATTAAAAAAATTAAAGTTCTACAGTTGTTTCCTGAAGCATCAGACTGATATTTTCAATAGAATTAATTTGTGAAAGTTCCCCTACCATCATGTTTTTTTCTTTTCCTTTTTTCAGTTTAATCTGATACGCATAATCAATTCTTTTTCCCTGGCTCATTTCACGAAGTGAGATGAGCGCGAATATTTTGCAATATGATTTCAAGACTGTTTCTAAATGATTTATCTCATCCTTTTCATTAACAAGATTAAACCGAAGCATGCCATCAAATGTGCTGATATGACCAAATGGCGAAAAATATAAAAAGAATGAAACCAGACAAAATCCAATTGTACCCACTAAAGCGATGGAATATCCATTCACGCCGCATGCAATGCCCGATGCCAATGCTGCAAACATAAATATAATATCCCTCGGGTCTTTTAAACTGGTCCGAAATCGAATAATCGCTAAAGCGCCCATCATACCCAGACCTGAAGCGAGACTATCACCAATGGCCTGCATTACAGTTGCTGCAACAATGGGGCTTAAAACCAATGCCTGCACATAATTTCTTGAATATGAAAGTCCTCTGAATGTTTTTTCATAGGTAAAAGCAATCATCACAGACAGAATAAATGAGAGGGTTACTGTGTAAATACTCATAACAACTGTTGGGTTTGAGGATGTTGCCTGAAGAGATAATACATCTAACATTTCTTTATTTCCATTTCCTTGAACTAAAAATATATATTTATTTTTGCGTTGTTTAATGTATTATACAGTAAAACTTAAAAAAACTTTCACAATTTTCTAACAAAAATTTAATAATATAAAAAGTACTGATTAAGTAGGTAATAGGACAAAATAATGAATCTCATCCCAACAAAATTATGCCAGATGCGTATTAAGGGATTGGCCTCTGACCCAATTCAATTTAAAGAGCAAACCGCACACACCAGCCAATTGCTTCAATTGCTGAATTGGAAACAGCAACATAACAAATTGCCATTAATAGTTGCTTTAATGGGGGGCACAGGCACGGGTAAATCAACATTGTTTAATGCGCTTATTCAAAGAAAAATAAGTGCTGAAAGTGTCCGACGCCCAACGACTGGTGGTGGAATTGCATATATTCACCAGGATTTCATTTCTACTTTTAGGGATCGTGATTTCCCTTTTCTCACACATGTCCATGGAAATAACGAAAGCCCCATTTTAGGAAAAAAAGGCCATCTCACACTTGTTTCTCATCATCAAACCGATCAGTCACATATTTTTATAGATTCACCAGATGTTGACAGTATCTGCGTTGAAAATAAAAACCATGCGCATCATCTTTCATTATTGGCAGATATCATCCTTTTTGTTACATCATGTGAAAAATATGCAGATCAAGAACCGCTGGAAATAATCGATCACGCTCAAAAAATTGGAAAAAAACTGCTGATTGTGCTGAACAAGCACGATGATTTTCAACTTGCCCAAAGTATACAGCACCATTTCTACAAAATTGTGGGTAAAAATTTGCCATTTTTTTCGATTTCCCGACGCACCCCAACAAATGCATCTGATTTTCAAGGGGATGTCATCTCTATTTGTCAATATCTGGATACCAGTATTTCAAAACATAAGCTAAAAAAGCAGGAGATTCTCGCACTGTCGAATTATTACAATACATGGCTGACAACCATTCAAAAAAAGTTTGACCATGAACTGGAAGTTTTAAAAAAAATTGAGAACATTCTTGGGGATGCATCACAAATTGCAAAAGACCTGCTTGTTCAATCGCCAGCTGCATTTGATCGTGCCTATTTTGACAAATGCATCAAACCCCATATCAAAGCGGTTTATAATCGCCATGATCTTTTTGCTCCGGTACGCCAATGGTTGATTGAAACCCTAAAAAAACCATTCTATTTGATCACCCCCGAAAAATCCAAACTCAGTAAAGAAATACGCCCGCCTGAAATGGATATCACGCCCATATTATCTGCATTATCCGAGTATCAAATGTATGTCAAACGACATGTATCATCAGAAATTTTTATACAAAATATTCACGAAAAAACGCCTGAATTGGATGAAAAAACTGTTACCTCTTTATTTAATGAAAAAATGACAACAATTAACCGATGGCTTTCCGGTCAATTTGAACATTTGAATCAAGGCATCCCAATTCAAAAACGCATTGGAATGCATGCACTTTCATTAATTTGGGGCAGTGCCATTCTTGGTATCGAAACAATTTCAGGTGGCGGGTTAACACCAATAGAATTAGCCCTTGATTCACTCATTGCCCCATATATCACTGCCGGCACAACAGAACTCTTTGTAGTGAATGAATTGAAAAATATCGTCTACCATCTAAGAAATCAATATATTAAAGCCCTTTACGCAATTATTGACAATCAACATCATCAATATCTCGATATTCTTAAGCAATTACAACCCGAATCAGCAGCTAAAAATGGGCTGGTATTTTTATAAAAATACCGCTTGACATACAGCATATTAGCATATAAATAACAATCTTTTAGAAATTCAATATTAAAGGTTTTATAATGATTCCAAGACGTTCGATCCTCTCAGTACCTGGACATAAAGAAAAAATGCATCTGAAAGCAGCCCAAAGCGCGGCTGATATGATCATGTTGGATCTTGAAGATAGTGTGCCTCTTGATGCCAAAGAATTGGCGCGTCTGGTTGTTGCAAAATCACTTGAAAACTTAGATTGGGGGCGCAGGACTGTCAGCGTTAGAATAAATGGACTGGATACGCCATTTGCTTATAAAGATATTTTAAATGTTGTTGGGATAAAAAAAACATGTTTGCATTCCCTTGTGGTTCCAAAAGTAAATGATATATCGGACATTCATTTTGTGGCACGATTCCTTGATGGCATTGAAATGGATGTCCACCTGGAAACGCCTATTAAAATTGAAGCCTCTATAGAAACCGCCCAAGGTTTGGCAAACATCAACAGGATTGCAAAATCGAGTAATCGACTCATTTCATTGGTATTTGGCATTGCAGATTATACTGCATCCATTGGCGCACGTCTGGTTTCCATGTCCGGTCATGGTGATGATGATCTTGATGTATATCCCGGTCATCGATGGCATTTTGCCTTGAGCCGGATTGTTATGGCTGCGAAAGCGAATCATCTCATGGCAATTGATGCCCCATATGGCAATTTTAAAAACATGGAAGGCCTTTACAAGTCGGCTTCTATGGCACGTGCAATCGGATGTGATGGAAAATGGGCAATTCATCCTGACCAACTGACTTTAATTAACACCTGTTTTTCACCTTTGCCTGAGGATGTTGAAAAATCTACACGAATTTTGGAGGCCTGCCAAAACAGGAAGCAAAATGCGGTTATTGCGATTGATGGTCACATGATTGACCAGGCTACAGTACGTTTGGCGCAACAAACCTGTGAAATGGCAAATTATTTAAAACGATCATCATGATTACCAATGGTTCTTTTGTATAAATAAAAAAAATTATTGACATCGTTAAAAGTGAGTGCTAAATTTTGTCTATTTAATGTTTTTTCGCTTTGAAAAACGAAGCTTTTATTTGGTTTTTATGAATCTAATCAATCGAAAATATTGAAGTAAATGCTAAATAACCTGAACGTATAATAATTGGCTATGTTTACAGTCATAGCTAGAAAAGAAACTTAAGCTGTCTTAATTGTACATAAAGCCAGCTTTTATCAATTATAATAATAAACAAAGGGGATGCAGATTATGAAAACGTGGAACCATGCTCTCAGATCAATATATATTAGTATTGGTTTGATTTTTGGATTTTTGTTATCAACACATTCAATTTTTGCTGAGGAAAACCTTCATTATGGGCGTTTGAATGTCAAACCAAAGGTGGAAACAATTCTTGAACATGAAAGCAATATATTTTTAGACGCTGAAAACGAAGTTGAAGATACAATCTTTTTACTAAAGCCTGGAATTTTACTAGAATATAGAGACCCAAAACCGTATAATTATTTTCAGGCGGGCTACAATCTGACACTGGCATCATTCTTTAAACGAAATGATAACAACTATCAGTCACAGGAACCATATATCAAATGTGGATTAAGGACACCAACCGGTTTTACAGCGCGTTTCAGTGAACGATTTTTTAAAACCGCTGACCCTTTAGGTTCAGAGACTGGTTACAAAGTAGGGGAAAAAACAGCGCGTTCTGAAAATACCATTGATTTTACAATTGGACAGTATTTTACAGATCGACTGTCTTTTGAAACAATGTATCAAAATTATGCCTTAAGATATAGAGA
>Ga0272440_1001688_pt1 | contig 17854 bp, 19 predicted proteins | sample SSMMMBAug17_FD_192440 | JGI IMG/M metagenome (GOLD analysis project Ga0272440, IMG submission 192440) | Marine sediment archaeal communities from Little Sippewissett salt marsh, Falmouth, MA, United States - SSM-MMB-Aug17 | ecosystem: Environmental > Aquatic > Marine > Wetlands > Sediment ...
AGCTTTAAATAGTAATCCACAAGTGGCTGATATTCATTTTGATGACGTTGACTTTGATCTTGTTCGGAAGAAAGGTAATGAAAAAGTTCAGATCGACTTGTTTCTATTCAATAAGAATAGCGTGGCAATTATTGAGGTAAAACGCCATTTACAGTCCAAACATCTGGACGATCTGTATAACCGGGTCATTCCTAGATTTAAACGCTTGTTTCCGGAATATAAAGATAAAAAGCTCTACGCAGGTCTTGCAACCTATTCCATCCCAAAAAAGGCAAAACCTTATGTGGAAAAAAGGATTGACAAATATGGTTTTTTCTTGCTTACTCCCAATAGAGACCATACTAAAATTAACGTTGACGCACACGCGATGCGTACCATATCAGTCTGATGTCGTTTCATTGCCCATAAATAAATTCATATCTTTTATAGAATCAGTATTAACAGAATGAATAGAATCTTCAGAAATAAGAAATATTGGGGTTATATATTCCTTAATCTGAAGATTTCCTCTTCAGAATCTGCCAATCTTCATCAATCATATTTTGAATATCCGAAAAATCTGTTTCAGTCAGATGTTTAAAACGACCCTGAACTTTCAAATAGTCAGAGACCGGTCGATTTCCCTGATAATTAATTGTATAGTCTGTTCCATTTTCTACCTCGTATAAGGGAAAAAGATTGGTCTGAACTGCAAGGCGAGAAATAGCAACTGCTTGATCTGATGGAATCCGCCATCCAGTGGGACATGAGGCATATGCATGAATAAATCGTGTGCCTTGTATGTCTTTGGCTTTTTTAAATTTACGCATCATATCATCAGGATAAGCAATATTGGCTGTTGCAGCATATGGAATACGATGTGCTGCAAGGACTTCAATAATATTCTTTTTACGATGGCTTTTCCATGCATTTTTGGGGGTGGTTGTTGTTTGCGCACCATAAGGTGTGGCCGAGCTGCGTTGAACGCCTGTATTCATGTAGGCCTCATTGTCATAACAAACATATAAGAAATTTTCATTACGTTCACATGCGCCGCTAAGGGATTGAAATCCAATATCAAATGTTCCCCCATCGCCAGCCCAGGCAACGACTGTGGTTTCGGTATCTCCATTCATATCTAAGGCTGCGCGAACCCCACTGGCAGCAGCACCACTCGTTTCAAATGCTGTATGTAAAACCGGAACTTTTAATGATGTTTGTGGATGAACCCCTGCAACAACTGCCCAACAACAGGCAGGTATTACAAGAATTGTTTTTGGACCGAGGGCTTGAAGTGCAAATTTCATGGCAATTACAGCGCCGCAGCCTGGACATGCAACATGACCGGACATGATATAATCGGTTGATGGATAATTTGATGCCATGATACAACCGGATCGTTGTTTTTGGCTGGTTTTGTTCATTGCTTTGTTCCTTTAGGAAATATCTGTTGTTAATTTAGAATGTTCCATCAGCCAGACATGTCTGACTGGTTGGAGAAGGCATCTACGCGTTATTTAATCCAATCCAAACGCTATCATTTTCAGGATGTTCCACCTTTTCTGTATGATCAAACATTTCAAAAAAATGATCAACAGTAATATCTCTTCCCCCCAAACCAGAAATAAAACTAAATATTTTAGGATGGTTATTACTGGCATACATTGAAGCACGTAGTTCTTGCGCGAATATTCCACCTGCACCAAATGAGCAATTACGATCCAAAACAATTACCTTTTTCGCACATTTCAGACATTGTCTCACATGTTGATATGGAAATGGCCGAAACATTTTTAGTTTAAGCAAGCCAACCTTGTGTCCTTTATCACGCATTGTTTTTATTGCATGCCGACATGTACTTGCTGATGTGCCTGCCATTACAAAGATACATTCCGCATCATCACAGGCAAATGGTGTTATAGGGCCATAGTTTCGAGCAAAGATTTTTTCAAAGGCATTTTCTATATCAATAAAATGCTCCAGAACTGACTGCATGGCCATTTGAATACTATGACGCATTTCCATGTAATATGCAGGTGGTGCCATCTGACCAATTGCATTTGGATTTTGTTGGTCAAGCGAAATACGCGGCTTAAATGTAGGTAGAAATGTATCCACAGATTGTTGATCTGGAATATCAACAGGTTCATATGTATGTGACAAGAAGAACGCATCAAGCACAACCATCACTGGAAGTTGAACTGATTCTGCCAGACGATATGCCTGAAGCGTGGTATCTAAGACTTCCTGACCGGTTTCGCAATAGAGTTGAATCCATCCGGTATCACGTTGAGACAAACTGTCAGATTGATCCATCCAGATGTTCCATCCAGGGCCAAGTGCCCGGTTGACCTCTGCCATGACAATGGGTAATCGTGCGCCAGATGCCCAATGCAACAGTTCATGCATCAATGCAAGACCATGAGATGATGATGCGGTAAACGTTCTGACCCCGGCACTGGCAGCGCCAATGCAGGATGCCATTGCTGAATGCTCACTTTCAACACAAATAAAACGTGCATCCATGCTGCCATTCGCACAATATTCAGACAAGGCTTCAACAATATGTGTCTGAGGGGTAATTGGATAAGCAGAAATAACTTTTGCCCGCGCCAGACGAACAGCTTCTGAAACAGCATGACTGCCTTCAAGAACTTCTTTCATGGTTCAACCTCCAAATTCATGGCATCACGCGGACATTCCGCAATGCAAATGCCACATCCTTTACAATAGTCCATTAAAATGTGCCGATTGTTCTGTTCCCATTGAATGGCCATTTCAGGACAAAAAATTCGGCAGGTATCGCAATCATTGCAAATGCCGCAATTAAAACATCGGGATGCTTCCTCAATCATTTGTGATTCATCAAAGCTTGAAATAACTTCATCAAAGGATTTCAAACATGCATCCTGATCGTTTTTATTTACCTCAACTGCTGGAATATTGGGGAAATAAGCGGTATTGATTTGCTCAAAATGAACAATTTTATTGTTATTACGCTGTTTTCGTTCTCCCTGCCTGTAAATTTCAAACGATATTGCCGGGCCATTTCCGACCTGGAATTGATGACATAATGTATTCATCTCAGTATCACTATGATTTCGCAATACATCCAATGCAATAACAGCCTGTTTTCCAGATGCGAATGCATGCGTCACTGTTTTTTCAGATGTTGTAAGGTCCCCGCACCAAAAAACTGGAAGATCATCAATTATTTTCATCTGGCAGTGACTCATGGATAAATCCCATTGATCATTATACCACATGATATCCTTTTCTGCACCAATTGCAGAAACAACATCATTGACCTGCATTGTTTGTTTCTGATTGCCATCAGGAATATAAGCCTGGCGCCCTTCGCTTGTTTTTTCACCGGGTTTCATCACTTGAAGGATGACTTGATACCCATTTGAATTCTTTTCAGTTGAAATTGGAGAGACACATTCCCTTAATTCAATGCCTTCATCAAGTGCGGCATCAACTTCATGTGGATGTGCAGGCATTTCCTTTCGGGATCTTCGATAAACAATGATCGGTTGAGCGCCCAGACGAAGTAAAGATCGGGAAACATCAATTGCAGTATTTCCGCCGCCAATCACTGCAACAGTACCTTCAATAGTCGGTGCTTCATGATTTCGAATTTGACGCAGCAATTCTAATCCATCAATTGCGTCAGTGTCACCGGGAATTTTCAGGGAAATGGAACATGCATCACCGCAACATAAAAACACTGCTTGATATTGTTTTAATGATTTCAGTTGATTCATTGACATTGATTGATTGAAATTAAATTCAATGCCATCATCATTGAGTCGTTGGAGTTCTTCATTCAAAATGCGATCAGGTAAACGATATGCTGGAATACCAGATCTGAGCAATCCGCCCGAATTGTTTGATTGTTCAAAAATATCACAACGATAGCCCAATCGTCTGGCAAAATAAGCGACAGAAAGACCTGCCGGGCCAGCACCAATAATACCAATTTGAGCACCATTGAATTCAGGAAAATCAATTTGAGCGTGTTTGTTGTTAAGTCCCCAATCACCGACATATCTTTCAATATGGTGAATGGCAACTGATTGATCCAAGAATTGACGATTGCAGGCAGATTCGCAAGGATGAAAACATACGCGCCCACAAATTGCTGGAAATGGATTCTCCATTAATATTGTATTATAAGCGTTTGGATAATCCTTTCTGGAGGCGTACATTTCGACCTTAGCAATATCAATACCTAAAGGACATGCATGACTACATGGTGCTGTTTTCTCTTGATACTTTGGCCGAACAAACCGCCATGTTCCAGTTTTGTTTCCCAAAGTGTTTGTCCAAGATTGCGATATTAAAAGAGAAACCTTATCAGGGGATTGCGATAGATTTGATTGATTCATATTTGCGTGCTCCGAAAATTCACAATTATTTATGTGGCAGCCATTTGTTTTTTAAATGCTGCCAGAATGAATGACGTTTTTTACGATGAAATTTATTTTGTGTCAGCCGATTTAATGATTTTTTCCGAGACCATCTTTCCCAAAAGCTTATCATTCCTGATTCATAAGCCCGATCAACATATTCACCCTTGACTTCATTGCCTTTCTGAGTATTCTGAAGAGCCTCTCTTAAGCAACTGGTTTTATGTTCACAGGCCAGACAATGATCAGGCGACATTCGAAATCCATTTTCATTCATTGGAAATACAATATCAAGATTACCAAAACAGTCCAGATGATGATCTTTGTAAAATGCCATAATAAATGTCCTGCTTCGTGCGATCTAAAAATGATCAGGGCGTCAAAATAATTTCAATCCGCCTGTTTTGCATACGTCCTTCAGGGGTATCATTGGTATCCACAGGTCGATAATAGCTGTATGCAGAAATGCACATCCTAACCGGATCAATTTTTCCTTCAAGCTCTAAAAAACGAACCACAGAAATGGCACGTGCGGCTGACAGTTCCCAATTCGAAGGAAATATTTTTTTGATGGGTCCTTCTGCGATGGGAATATTATCTGTGTGCCCTTCAACGCGGATCGTATTATAATTTTGGGTCTGATCTCTTAAAGAGTCAGAAATTTGAAGCAAGACTTCTTTTCCCTGAACATTTATTGACGCACTTCCAGAATTGAACAAAATTTTATCTACAAAAGTCAACTTGAGCTTGCCTTCCATTTCTTCAAGTTTCACCTCTTGAGAGGCAATTTGTTTTTTTAAAGAATGCTCAATTTGCTTTTTGGTTTCATTGACCTGTGCAATGACTTTTTTTTGCGTGTTAATGATTGTTTTTTTCCGATGAAGATCCTGTTTTAATAGCACAACATTATCTTTGACATTATCAAGCTGATTCGTCAATTGAAGTTTTTCAGTTTCAAGCTTACGTTTTTCAACCTCAAGGCCGGATATATCAGTTTTTCTTTTTTGTAATTCTACCTCAAGTCGTTCAACTTGTTTCTGAAAGGCTGCAATCTGTTCATTACTCTGTGCAACATGGTTTTGATAATCTTTTTCCAACTCAATGTAAGTGGATTTCGTAACACATCCTGAAAAAATCAAACTGATAATTAACAGACTTAATAAAGCATGTGTATTCTTTTTCATTGTATTGTCCTCCAATTTTTATAATTGTGTTTGTTTAAGGCACTTAATTAACGAGACTTTTTACAAACATAAATCAATTACAAGATGGATTAGTGTATTCGCTGTCAATAATTTTGTCAAACGAAATATGAAAAATGTACAAACCAGTAGGGTTGCTTTTTGTGGTATCATCTGCTTCGGAATCGCTTTATGTCAAATCTGCGGGGATTCTCGGATGATGAAATTGAACAAGGCATCGAAGAACTCGAAGAAAGGTTTCGGGATAAAGAAATCCTTGAAATTATAGATGCGCTTTTATTTATAACAGGTGATAAACGATGATGAAAGCGCAATCCATGTTCGACAAAAAAGCTTAATCTGATTATTTAATCATATCCATTCGTTCAATAACAGTTTTCTGACTTTGTTCATATTGCGGATGATATTTTCCCGGAAGCAGCCCGCTGTAATCATTATAATACAAATGTTTATTTACAATGTTCGCCACACCAATGCTCGGATCTAAAAAATTACTTAAGACTTGATTTACCAGCGCAGCAATTAACATCTCAATAATATTATTTGCATTATCATTACTGCTTTTTACAACCTTTTTTGCATTTTTCCAAAGAATCGTCCCGGTGTCTGTATCCACCAGTCTTGCAGAAACACTGATGATAGTTTGAGAGTCAATTATTTTGTATTTTGTGCCCCATTCTTTGATACTGACATACAAAACAGCATCCGGATGAATAATCTCACCAATTTTTTTTAATGAAACACGATGCATATCTTCTGGAGAACTTACACCATTTTCTTTCATCAACGCATCTATCACAGCAACAGGAAAGACATAATAGCCTTTTTCTGCAATAGGGCGGCTGATTATTGAAAGATACATGTAAGGTGCCATAACTGTTAATGAGTCGTTTACTGGCGGCAATACCAGAATAGACGCGGGCATATGTTTCAAATAGGGTCGATAATTAAATGGCTTTCTTGTTTGACAGGCTGAAACTGAAACAATCAAGCCGGTCAGAATAAACAATTTAACGATATTTTTCTTCATTTTTTCATCCGATTCATGAGTCCATCAATAAAATGGATGGATTCTGGAAATAATTTTTTTTCAACATTGAAGTGCTCAATTGCCCGACTTTGTTGTCCATCAGTAATATATAGATAGCCTAAATGTGCATGCAAACCCGGCGGCGGCAATAATTTTTTCGAATACACTTGCTCTAAATGGTTTTCTATTGATGTTATTTCCTCCTGCGTTGTCACGCTGCCTGGTTTCAAATATCGTTTATACAGGAATTGTTCGTAATCACCCCATTGATAAATCGTTGAAGGTGCGCATCCCATTGCAAAGCAACATAAAACAAAAGGTAAAACCATTGATTTTATTTTTAATTGACAGCAGTCCATTCTCCACGCTCCAAACCTTCTACAAGTTTATTCACAGCATCCATGATTGCCAGATTCAGGACTTTATCAGTCAAAGAGGCATCATAAGAAGCTGTTCCACCAAACCCAATAATCTCTCTATTTGTCAACTCATATTCACCCGCTCCTTGCACTGCGTATTTAATTTGTGAGGTGTGAACGTCAACAATATTGATTGAAACTTTGGTGTAAGCAATTTGTTTCTTTCCACTTCCGAGAATACCAAACAATTGTTTATCTCCAACAACTTTTCGGCCAAACTCAGTGACCTCACCTGTAACAACAAGAGCGGCCCCAATAATTTTTTGTTTTTTTCCAGAAAAATTCGATTCCTGGGCCAGATTTGAAAGGTTACTCCGATCAACTGTAATAAACCGATTGGTTTGTGTGAGGTGCGTCTTTAAGATTAATTTTGCCTGTGATCCCAGGCGGTCTGTCGTATCAGAAAAAATGCCATTCATATACGTTGACCGATTAGAGAATTTCCCGATAGCCAGTGTTGATTTCGGTCCACTATATCGGGTTTTAAAGGTTTTTACTGATTCGACTTCAATTGTTTTATGGCTTTCTGTTGCGCATGCAACAAAACAAAAACAAATGGCAATCAATATTGTTAAACATTTTTTCATTGACCTGCCTCCCTTTGTTAATAAATTGTTCTATGAACTTAGTTCCTCATTTTAGAAAGCGTTTACTCTATTTTTTGAAATGGGGAACTTTTTTCAAGGTATTCTATACCAAATTTACAAATACATTGTCAAGCCTTCACCTAAGAATATCAAACAATCTTTTTGAATTGGCATGTTAATTGTATAATTATAGACTTTAAGACAAAGATTTTGGCAAGGCGGCGCAAGGAGATAGTACTATAGTACATCGACGAAGCGCCAACGCAGTCCAAAATCTTTATCTTAAAGTCTATAGCATTATAATGAATCAAAAACTGCTATCAATTGCAAAATTGACAACCAATTTTTCCTAATCATACAGGACATTTTCAATGAAAAAAATAAATCACAAACAAATTGCAACCCTTTTGTTCGTATTTTTTTTAATAAGCCATATGCCATCAACCTTATGTGCATATGATTTTACAGATGCGCTCAAACGTGTTTCACCCAATAATCAGGGCGCAAATGATGGGCTCGTATTTCTCAAAAAGTTAAGAAAAATTTTGGTTAATCACCAATCAGAACCAGAGGTGAGTGAATTTTTAACTTTTTGGTATAACTCAGTTCAACAATTTAATTTTTATCAATTATACAATAGTCCATTTTTAAAACCTTTAGACAATGGTTATCGTGCGGTTATCTTTCAAGGATATGATCAGATAAATCATTTTCAACTGGCCTTGCCATCAGAAACCGGAGAAAGAATTCCAATATCTCAATTGGGAGACTTTAAAACATCATTTGGCTTAAAACAAAACAAAACATGTATCACCGGAGATCGATCCTATTCAGGTTATATGGATACAAAAATTGCGTTAAAACAGTTTTCGTACAAGAATCTTTCTGAAATGCTGGAAGGATTAATCACTGTTATTGATCCAGATAACCTGGATGCTTTAAATCCTAAAGAAAGTCCGCGCTTTGAAGAAATGAATGGTTTTTCCAGAAAAGCCATTAACGTTTTTGATCAAACCTATCCCCGATTCCAAAAATTTATGGATAAATATTTTATTCTTCATTCAGCAATTGAAAAAAAAAATCACCACTTCATTCCTTATACGCATTTCAAGCTGATTGTAGAATTTGATTTGAATAATTTCCAAAAAGATTTTCCAGACTTATATTATCAACTGAAACGCCTGGAAAGTTTATTTCAGTTCAAACTCTCTTTTAGAAACAATCATGGCAATCACATAATGGATATGTTTATTGATAGCCAGGACACATTCTTTTATTTTGATTTTTATACCCAACAAGGCAAGGTCATCCCTTTTTCACCTGAAGGCAATCCCATTTTTGAAGATGCCTTCTATCCCACAAAGGTTTCAGACTATGATTTTCACATGAATGTAGACATTTTTTTTAATATTTATGGCATTAAATTTCGGACTGAAAATATTAAAATTAATTGTGATTATCAATCCAGAAAGAATTATGGCAAGGTTCATTTTACTTTAGATGAAATCCCTAAAACCACAGTTAGCGGTCGTGCGTATCACATTGTACCCACATGGTTTATCGATATAATGATTCCTGGAAATATTGACCAATTAATCGATAACTTTTGCAAAGTACTGTTATCAGCCAATAATTCAGAAGGATCTTATTTGAACTTACTTTGGGATACCAAAAAAACAAATAATGTCTTTCTAAACCTCCATGCCAGCAGTGAATTCATTGATAATTTTTTTATCTTGTTTGGTTTCCAGATATGGCACGAAAAATTTAAAATGTCTGATGAAGCGGCTGTAGATTTAAACAAAATCAACGTTCGCGGTATAGAGGCTCTTATTTTGGATCTATCCAAACAGCTTTAGGAATACTTAAAAAATAACTTCCCATTTATTGATACTGCTCGTTTTGAGGTAAATGTGCTGTAGAGCCAAGGTATGCCTTGGCTCTACGAACGCATTGCCGGTAATTACCGACTATTTTGATTACATTCATATAACAAAATCATAAATGAAATTTGACAAATAACTCATTTCAGAATAGAATAAAAATCTTAATTTTGGAATTTGTCTAATGAGTTCAGACAAATCCCAGTTATCATTCATATAATTCCTCAAAATAACAAGGAGGCTTAATGATTTGGGCAATTGGAGATATTCATGGGATGCTCGATCCCTTGATCAGGTTGATTTCAAAGATTTTCGATATTCATAGGCGAATGAATGATGATCTCAAAATTATTTTTCTGGGTGACTATATTGATCATGGGCCATCTTCAAAACAGGTCATTGATTATTTGCTTGATTTACCTTGTGAAACAGTTTTTCTAATGGGAAATCATGAAGACTTATTGCTTCAGTTTGTTAATCAATCAGATTTGTTCCAGCGATTTGGTAATGTATGGTTTCGAGGAAATGGCGGCCAACAAACTGCGGTTTCGTTCAATCCCAATTTGGATTTAAGTGATGACACAAGATTACAACCTGACGCTTTAAAGCTTGAAGATAAATATGTCAATTTTTTTCAAAATCTGAAATTATCCCATGAGGAAAAAATCGGTTCAAAAAAATTTGCATTTGTACATGGCTTACCCAATAAAGCGTATTCTATTTCAGAACAACTGGCCCTGAAAAACTATGATGAATATCATGCCTGGTTAAATAAGCATAATGTATGGATTGAAGATTCACTTCTTTGGGATCGCTCAAACCCTAAAGATCATTTTGATGATTTCATTCTTGTTCATGGCCACATCCCTACACCTCGATTGAAGAAGATGTGGCGTAAAATCGATGGCTACGACATTTCTTCCGAAATTCCTTTTATCAAATTCAAGACAACTCAAGATGAAACGCCTTTATCAGGCACCAAAGAGTTTTTCTATAATTGTTATCTTGAGGGTGACATTGACGATATGATTGCAATTAATGTAGACACAGGTGCTGTATATGGTCACTCTCTATCTGCCATTGGTTTTTCAGAAGAAGACATTGAAAATCAATTTTTTTCTGTTATAAAAGTCAAAACGAGCAAAGGATATCGGATGAGTACTGAATGCGATTCATTACAAATGCATTTTGGTAAATAACCAATGTTGGACAATATATCCATTTTTTTTATTTGACAGTGAGAAAGGATAACATATTGTGGATAAACAAAAAAAAATATTATTTGTAGAAGATGCCCGAACTGTTCGCAGAATGTCTGTAGCAATGCTGCGTGAACTTGGCTATGAACACATTGTTGAAGCGAACAATGGCAGCGATGCAATAGAAAAAATAACCCGCATGGGACCTTTTGATCTGATTATCAGTGACTGGAATATGCCTGAAAAAACCGGGTATGAATTATTAAAATGGGTGCGTGCTACGAATATTTCAAAATCTGTACCATTTATTATGGCAACAGCTCAGGGAGAAAAACTTTCTTATCAAAAAACCCTTGATGCCGGTGCCAATGATTATCTGATTAAACCATTCAGTACCAAAGAATTAAAAAAGGTGATTGATCGGGTTTTATATGGAGAAAAAGCAACTGAGCCTCCTCAAAGGCCATTTGAGCCGCGTTTGTCAGAATCTGGAAAACTTCTAATAAAGGTGGCACATATTCAAATAACCGATCATCTGACATTGGCAGTTCTCAAATATTTAATTGATTCTAAAAAAATTACGCCTCAGCATTTTGAATTGGAAACGCAATGTGCAGCCAGTTGGAATTCAGTTCAAGATTCATTGGAGAGTGGTGAAGTTGAAGCTGCCTTTGTTCTGGCGCCCATTGCGATGGATTTGTTTGCTCATCAGGTGCCTATCAATGTCATTTTATATGCCCATAAAAATGGGAGTATTTGTGTACGAAAGAAAAGTGAGGATTCCACTGAAGAGCTTCGAGATATATATCGGAATAAAATTTTTTATATTCCGCATTTGTTATCAATTCATCACATGCTTGCATTCATGTTTATGCGAGAGATTGGTTTAAATCCCGGCCTTACAGATAACCCGGACGCAGATGTTTTTTTTGAAGTTGTTCCGCCAATCAAGATGCCTGAATTAATTGTTCACAACGAGGAAGTTGCCGGTTTTATGGTAGCAGAACCAATGGGCTCTAAAGCAATCATTGATGGAAGTGCCGAATTGATGTATTTATCCAGTGAGATTTGGGATTATCATCCATGTTGTGTTGTTGCCATGCAGCGTCAGTTGATAGAGGATTACCCTGAAGCGGTCCAGGAATTCACAAATCTGCTGGTTCGTGCGGGTTTGTTTATCAAAAGTAAACCGCGTACATCAGCACAAATTGGCGTTAATTTTTTTGATTCCGGGAGTGAATTAGGGCTGACATCCACCATGCTGGAAAATGTTTTGCAGCATCCCCTTGGAATCAAAACAGATAATTTGTATCCGGTGGTTCAAGATCTGGAACAAATTCAACAATATATGAATGATGAAATGGGCATTGGCCGCAAGGTAGATGTTCACAAGCTGATTGTTCCCAAATTTGCGGATGAAGCCTATAGCTCTTCAGCATCAGAGCATCATATGAAGGCCATTCAAGATATTTCTGAATCTGTGTCCCAGCTTTTGGGAAGGTTGTAAATTTCAGGACAACACATGAAAACACAATTATCAATAATAATAACAGTCCTTTTTATTTTCACGATTTCCCTGGCAGAAGCAGTTCATTTCCCTGATATATCCCCCACAAATAACTGGATTCACTTTATTGGGAAATTATCAATCAACAACCATGATCCAGTGAATGGCACAGATGAAGTTGCAGTATTTGTTGATGATGGCAATGGTGGAGAACTGATGGTTGGCAAAACAACTGTTGGAAGTACAGTGAATAACAATTATTTCATCAGTATTTATGGGGATGACGCACAAACGCCGCAAAAAGATGGTGCCAAATCGGGTGACACATTAGTTTTTAAGATTTGGAGCAGCCTTGATAATGTAGAGCAGACTCTACAACAAAATCAGCTAACAACTGAGTCGGCGCCAGGTTTAACACTTCCAGAAGTGCCGCCAACATACCATACATCACATCTTGAACAATTTGGATATCTTCATCTTGCGATGTCAACCCAACTTTCTGAAAACGATTCCAGACATTCCATACCCACTAATACAAATTTTGGTATTCTATGTTTTATGTTCATTTTGATTTTAATGGTTTTCATGCGAAAACGTTATTCTTGCTAGAAAATGAGGTCAATCATGATGGTGCCAATCAGAATTTTTGCCATAACTGCCTGTATTTTTTTATTTCAGCCATTCATTTATGCCCAGACAACATATTTTACTGATTATAAAGTAACAAATACGTACCATCAATTTATTGGTAAAATTTCATTGGAAAATGGAAGTATTCAAAACAACCATGATGAATTGGGCGTTTTTGTTTCTAACAACGAAAATGAGCCTTTATTAATTGGTGCATGTCGCATTGGTGAAAATTATTCTGGGTATTATCTTGTTCCAGTGTTTGCCAATGACAGTTCAACAGAAATCAAGGATGGTGCTGATGTTGGAGATATTCTGACATTTAAAATTTGGGATAAAAGTGAAAACAAGCTCTATGTCCTTTCAAACACATACAGCGTTTCTTGCGAGACTGCACCAGGATTAGAATATCCAGACTTGCCTCCCATTTTTGAATCTGGTTTCGGCGAACAATTTGGTAATCTGAATCTGATGGTACGCAATCAGGATTTAAATGAAAATGTCGTCACATTTAATGCAATCTCCCAACAAAGCAGTATCAAGCTGACATGGTCGACTGACTGTGAAACAAATCTTTCTGGGTTCCTTATTTTTAGAAATTCGACATTAAGCCCCAATGATATCAATATTACCGCAAATATGATCCATACGAAGGGAAATGAATTAAAAGGTGCAGACTATTGTTATATTGACAATAATATTTTAAGCAATATATTTTATAATTATCAATTAATTGGCATTGATTTGAATGGTCAACAAACTCTGTTTCAATCAATAAAGGGTTTATCTGTCAGGCAAGCCCATTTGGATTTTAATGGTGATAATAAATTGGGCCTGCCAGATATCATTGTACTGATGAAAAGGATAGCTGACGAATGCGCTGGATTATAACAACAATATTAACGTATCTGTATGGTATTGTCGGAACAACCATAGCGGCAGCCTCAGCCATGATTGTTGCACTGCTCGGTGATACATCAGGTCGTTTCTGGTGGCCTATTTCCAGATACTGGTCATATGGACTGATGAAAGCCGCTGGCATAACAAAAATTCATACTGAAGGTATTGAAAATATTTTAGAAAGTTCATCTGGCGGTGTATTAATGTCCAATCATGAAAGTCACCTGGACCCGCCAACATTTATTTTCCTATCCAAGAATTATCCGCTGCGTTTTTTAGTCAAACATACATTGTTTTATTTTCCCATTTTTGGTCAAAGTCTCTGGGCAATGGGGCATATTTATATAAACAGAAGCAACAGATCAAATGCATTCCAAAGCCTGGAAAAGGCGGCTCAAAGTATTGCTGATGGCAAACGCATCTATGTTTTTCCTGAAGGCACCCGATCTCGTGATGGAAAATTACAAAAGTTCAAAAAAGGAGGTTTCCACTTAGCAATCAAAGCAAAGGTGCCCATCTTTCCAGCCGCAATCGCAGGAACAAATGAAATTTTACCTCCCGGATGGATCAATCATGGTGCAGGCCCAATTGTCGTCTTATTCGGGAAGCCAATTCCTACAGAACAATATACCCTTGATGATCGTGACAAATTGATCAATAAAGTATATAATGAAATCAGCCAATTAAAGAAACGTGCCAATAAGATTCGAAAAGAACTGGCATTTGAAGAAAGAATAAAAAAAGCATCATAAATTGTTTGAACGATTATTAAATATTATGGAACACATATGGGATTTATTCTATATATTATCGGCCTTATAATGATCATTGAAGGGATTCCCTGGTTTTTATCTCCAGAAAAGTACAAATATTGGATCGCTCAACTTCTTGAAACGCCTGAAGAAAGCCTTCGAGGGATCGGCTTTGGCATGATGATTTTTGGTCTTTTACTGTCGTATCTTGGAAAATATATGGGAATATCATGATCCAGGAAAATACAAAAAAACCAGAATGGGCACAAAAAAATTGCAAAGCATATTCATCAAACATAATTCCAGGTGTTTCTAATGGTCATGATGGCAACCCAGCTTATAAATCCATACTTCACCCCATCAAAAAAAAGATAACCCCTCGAAAAAAATTAACGAAAGATGATTACATTCAAGGCATCATCAACCAGGAACGTTCCATCCTCGGACGTGCGATCACGCTGGTTGAAAGCAATTCAACTCAGCACAGAAATACAGCCCAGGCAATTTTAAATCAATTAGCGTCACACACAGGAAAATCCATTCGAGTCGGAATAACCGGTGTGCCTGGTGTAGGAAAAAGCACATTTATCGAAGCATTGGGATGCTTATTGTTGGAAAAAGGACACAAAATCGCAGTCCTGGCTGTTGATCCCAGCAGCAGTCTGACAGGCGGGAGCATTCTTGGAGATAAAACACGAATGGAAAAATTATCACGAGATCGACGCTGCTTTATTCGTCCATCCCCCTCCAGTTGTACATTAGGCGGTGTTGCCCAAAAAACACGTGAAACAATAATGATTTGTGAAGCCGCAGGTTTTGATGTGATTCTGGTTGAAACAGTTGGTGTTGGTCAGAGTGAAACGACTGTTCGTTCTATGGTGGATTTTTTCTTACTGTTAATGCTTGCAAATGCAGGAGATGAACTTCAAGGAATAAAAAAAGGCATCATGGAAATGGCAGATGCCATATTGATTAACAAAGCTGATGGAGACAATAAAATCCGCTCTGAATCTGCGAAAAATGAATTTGAAAGAGCGCTTCATTATCTACAACCTTCAATCCCAGGATGGCGCGCCCATGCAAAAACCTGTTCATCAGTAACAGGGGAGGGTATTGCGGAAATATGGGATGTGATTATGTCTTTTTGTCGTAAAACAAAAGCTTCTGGTTTTTTCTACGAACAAAGAAAAAAACAGTCCTTGCAGTGGTTTTATTCTTTAATTGAAGAGCATCTAAAAAACATGTTCTTTAAACACCCAAAAATCATAACACTCCTGCCTCAAATCGAAGCAGATATCAGTGAATGCCGCTATACGCCCTATCATGCTGTTGCCAAAGTGATGGAGAAATACCAAATCAATACATCATAATATGTCTATAGACTTTAAGATAAAGATTTTGGACTGCGTTGGCGCTTCGTCGATGTACTATAGTACTATCTCCTTGCGCCGCCTTGCCAAAATCTTTATCTTAAAGTCTATATCTTATTTTGTATTTTTCAACCTTTTGAAAAAATATCAAACCCGGTTACCCTTGTCCAATGGCCACAACATGCACAGTTACATTGTTGATGGTCTGTGACGTAGACAATTGATTTAAAACATTTTCATCAGTAAATGGCGCAAATAGTGCAATCGTAATATCAGAATACGCTGTCTTTGCTGCATAGTCTGATGCCTGAATGATGCCTTGTCTTAATTTCAAGGCATTCACAAAACTTTTGACCTCAATCAGGCCTTTTTTATTAGACTTGTATTTGATATGTAGATCGACTTTGCCATTGCCTGTTGGGAATTCTGGAATGATTGTGCATATGTCGTCCAAAGCCATTTTCAACCAGAAATATAAATGAAAATGGCCCACAGCTTCGGTTAAATGATAATCTGTTTTTCTTCGGGGTTGATCCTGCCAGGGATTGTTTCCTTTGTCTTTTAATCGCTCTAGAAAGGCTTTGTATCGTTTCAATAATGCAGGCAGATTTAATGTGGGGCCATTCAATACATCCTCCAGACAGTCTACAGGCTCCAAAGCCAAAACATTGCGATTATGTTTATTCTCAATGTCTAAGACAAATACATTATATAAAACATCCTGCACATAAGGACATGAAAATTGACAAATGTACTGAAGCTTTTGATCTTGTTCAATTTCATGATAACGAATCAAACCATGCATATACATATAGTTGCACCAGTCTGATGCAAATGAAAATTTAATATTGGCATCTTGAAATAAATGAAGCACATGTGGCTTGTATTCAGTTTTTGCTTTGATGATCATATTTAAAAGTGTATTATTATGTTCAATATGAATGGATCTTGCATAAGTTTTATTCCATTGTATGATGTCAATTGTTTTGATGGGATCATCATTATATTTTTCAGTCAATAATTCACCAAACCAGCCGATTAAACCGGGCTGTCCATTGGTTGCTTCATAAATCTGTTGCACCACCAGTGGATCAATTTTCTGTCCGCTTTCTGTCTGGTAATCATCAAACATTAGCTCAACTTCTTCAAAGGTTAGATTAGGAATATGAATTGAACGCTGCACATTAAATGGAGAGCCGTTTTTAGAATCAATGCCAAGAACAGCTCTGACACCAACCAATGCAAGACCATGAAGCAAATAGTCTTCTCGTGATAAATACATGTCCCGAAACATGGCGACCACTTGATCAATTATATTTCGTGGGAGCTTATCAAATTCGTCAATGAGCAGAATCAATGGCTTATCAAACAAATTACTGTTTGTTTCGAACAGTTTTAGCCAGTCTTGCCATTGTTTTATTTCATCAATCTCTACTTTCAATTTCCTTGAAAAAAGCTGTTTCCAGGTTCTAAAAAAAACCTTGCTGGTATCTTCGTTTTCTGAATCTGCGTATGATTGCATTGATAATTCGATTACAAAAAATGAATCCCTATACGCTGTTTTAATGTGTTCAACGCTTTGTTTAATAATCCATGTTTTACCATTTTGTCTGGGTGCCCAGATTGTAAAATAATGGCCCCCTTTTTCTGGATGGCCAATCAATTGATGTGTGCATTGTTCAATCAGTTGTTTTCGTTCAACACAAAAATGCAATTCACAATCAACAGGACCATAAGAATGAAATCGTCTCATAATATCTCCTTTGCAGATTGTTCATTGATATATGATTCTCCATTAACCAATGTCATGTATACCATAAAAAAAAATTTTTGAATCTATTTTGATCGTGTCGGCCCATAAATAAATCATAGAAGGCATTATATTTGCAAAAATATAAGCCAGTATCGTTCGATGCTGCCGACAAAAAACGATGTTCGTAAACAAAAGTAGGACATCCTCTATAACGTATGGAGATTTTTATGA
>Ga0272440_1001689_pt1 | contig 17846 bp, 12 predicted proteins | sample SSMMMBAug17_FD_192440 | JGI IMG/M metagenome (GOLD analysis project Ga0272440, IMG submission 192440) | Marine sediment archaeal communities from Little Sippewissett salt marsh, Falmouth, MA, United States - SSM-MMB-Aug17 | ecosystem: Environmental > Aquatic > Marine > Wetlands > Sediment ...
TTTTTAGTATCAAAGACAGGCTGTTTTGCATCAACTGATATTAAAAGGAAGCAATAAATGATGCAGCCTATTATTAATGATGGCAATAATTTTATTATCATATTATTGACCTTTGTATTGTATTATAAGTATACGTAAGCAAAAAATAATATTACCTTTTTTTACCGAAAATCAGAAAATTTTCGTTTTACAATTCCAAATATCATTTCATCGGTCATATGTGCATTTTCAAGCAGGTCATTCTGTGAAAAATCAAAAATAGCAACAGATTTTCTGGTGGAGTCAATGCTGGTGTTTGTCCAAAATGATTTATTTGATAATAATTGAATGAGCTTAATATTCACATCATTATTTTCAGAAGAGTCCTTCATTTCAAAAAATAATCGTTGTAAACTTTGAAAAGAATTGATCATCCAGTCAGAATTTTTAATATTCATGACAAGATCAATATAAGTATATTTGTCAGGGATGACTCTCCAGTGGTCATATCTTAAATTATCATAGAAACTATTATCATCAACCATCTCAAAGCGATGAACACAATGTATGTCAGGCAGAGTATCAATGTGCGACCATGAACTGCGATAACTGATATAGGAATGACAGAATTCTTGATAATCTAAAAAGAATTGTTGAAGCGCATGATCATCAGTAATATTTTGAGAATATTGAAAAAAGCTGTCTTTTGCATGTTTTCTTTTAAAAATTCGGGATGACTGGCTGATCTGCCACAAATATTTAGTGCCTGTATCTTCAATTGCATTCATTTTTTTGTGATAAGCAAATGTTTTGCTTCTGGAGATACAGTCAATTTTTAAGAACACAGGCACAGTGCATTCAGCATAGTTGGTCTTTTGAACTGGCAGTATTGTGATTTGTGGAATGTCATATGCTCTGATTTTGGGTGTGGGAGCATTGGATATATGTTCAGTTCTTTGAACTTCCTGATCATGAACCAACTGTTCACCCCAATTAACTTCAGGGCAAAATGTAGGGATATTATCGTTAATATTTTCTCGTATTCGCCCTTTGATGTTGACATCAATTTTATTATAATCTGTGGGGCCTTCGACTAAAATCAACGCAACAACTGTTTGAATACGCGATATTTTTTCTAATTCCTTTCGCAGTCTCGTAATATTTGTATTGTATTTATTTTCATATTCGACAGGAAGAGGAGATTCCATATTAATATTTTTGATCTTTATGGGTAGTTCTATTGTAATATTATGTTGGGCTTTCAGTTGTTTGTTGATTTCAAAAATTTTTTCCTCTTCAATATGTATATCCTCTAAAATACCGGTTAGTTCCTTTTCTTTATTTTTTTTATTTTTAAGGGTTTGAACCTGTGCATGACAATTATCGTTGATCACTTCGTTGATTAAATACTGGGTTTTATTTTTTTCACTGTCTTCAAGCTTGATGTTGGGATATAGACGCAATGCTTCTTCAAATTTTTGAAAGCACTGGTCTTGAATCTGTGTTATATTGCGGCAGGTATTATGATTAATCTTCATGATTTCATTACTGGAAACAACAATAAAGGATTTTGCAATTGTACTATCCATCAGTCTTTCTTTGCTGCCTTTTGCCAGCCTGACTTTATCCTCAATCAATTCAATTTTGAATTTTCGTAATTTTCCACGATATTTTTCAGGCATAAATGTAATTGCCCCAAAATAGTCAAGAGATATTTTTGCCCGATAAGATGTTTTTAATGTATTGGTTAAATAATTATCTACAATGTTAATTTTGCTTTCAATATTTTTTAAGAGACCATCTTTAAGAATAGTGGTTTTTGCAAGAGCGTCTGACTGGTTCAGCATGAATCGAATATTTTCTTCTCTGATTTCAGAAAAAGCAATGGTAAATATTAAACAGTAACGATTAATCAGTGTTTTTTGAATATCGTAATACTTTTTTCGGGTATCATGGGTCTGTTCAAGAATTCTGATCCTTTTTACAGCATATTTCCAACGATTGATTAATTCTTGCAGGTCATCTTTTTTCTTTTTATAACTGCTTATCTGTTCTAAAAGATCACGAATATTGTTCACATATTCAAAATCCATTTGCTTGCTGTTGTTTTGCCAAATTTTCTTGTTTACACCAAATGCTTTTTTTATGGCGAGTTCTGCAATTGAAAAAGAAACACCATATTCTGTTTGAATGCTGTCAGTATCAAGAACGTCATGATTGTGGTAAATGTTATCCCTGGTTCTTGAGTTTCTTTTATTGACAAAATCATTTTGAATAATGGATATAATCTGATCAGTTGATAAGTTTTCGGGTAGGGTTTGATATTCAATTTTTTTTGATTCTAATTCAACCAGGTTTACCTGTTTTAGTTGTTCATTGATCAATTGTGTTGATGGCACTTTATCAACAGATTGTTTTGATAGCACCTCTTCAGCAGGTTGTGCTGATAGCACCTCATCAACAGATTGTACTGATGGATGTTCATCAAAAATAACTGTTTGGGATCCAGGGGGAGATAGGTTCTGATTTTTGATTATTGTGAGTTTTTGTTCATACAACGAGCGACGATATTTACCAATTCCCCACAATTTCAACTGATTACTCCCTTTTTCCTGCCAATAATGATCAATAATTTGAATTTTATCTGGATTCATCAGATCTTTGGATCGGGTGTGTATTAACTGATTGATTGTTGTAAAACAGTGTCCGGCTTTACATTGTGTCGTTTCTTCCAGTTCTGAAAGCACTGTAATAGATAATTGTTGAATCAACTCTGATGCCAACAAATTTTGCAGTGTGTCAATATCATGACCTGATAGCGCGTCTGTTTTATTCTCTTTTTCAATATGTGAAGATAGCAGAATCCATTCATCTAAAAGAGAGCTATATTCGGAGCATTGTTCAGGTGGTTGTTCTATCCAGCACGGCTGTATTTCAGAAGAAACTTGTTCCTGGTTTTGATGCAAAACAGTTTCTGCATCATTTTGGTCGGATTCCAAATGGGGGTGCGGGGTAGACTTGTCTGATTTTGAAGACTGGCAAGATATCAACAATAATAAAACGAACATAAGATAATAGGATTGTTTTTTCAGCATCAGCCTCATCCTTATTAAATATAACTTTCAATTAAGACGTATTATTCTAACCATTTGATTCCCGGATTTTTGACTGGTTCATAAGCACGCGGCACTTTTTTCTGAATATATTGAATAATATTTTGTTTTAGTCGTTGATGCTTATGCGCTTTTAGTAATCCGAGTACATAATATTCACACCGATTATCATTCAGATTTGAACGAAATTGGTCTTCGTATTCAAATTTATTTTTTATATAATCAGGCGCATGATTAATACAATAGTCATTAAACAACTCCTCGCAAATCTCCTTTTTTCCCTGACACTCACCAATGGTCTCTTCCAGATTCTTTGTAATTTCATTTTTCAAAATAATAAGATAGTCACGATACAATTGTTGATTTATCTCTTTTTTTAAAATATCAGTAAAACGCTCTGATGGTAAAATGTTGATATAAGTGGTTAAAAGAATATCTGATGAATGTTTGTATTGTACACACCCTTTTGGTGATTGTAGCCAGCAAGGTAAGGATGATGAAGGTTTGACAATAGCAAAATCTTTTTCTACATCTTCTGGTATTTTTTTGTAAGGTAATTCATCTTTCGGGAATTCACCTTGATTGATTGCTGGTTGTTTTGCTGGAAATTTACACCCTGCCAAGATTGCCAGCATCATTAGTGATAATATCAATAGTTTTTCAATAGAAAATTGTTTATATTTCATTGTCACAATCCTTACTAAGGAATGCTCTAAAAATAACTTCCCCATTATTGATATTGTACGTTTTGAGGTAAATGTACTGTAGAGACGTAGCATGCTACGTCTCTACGCGTCCTTGCTTTTTTGTACGATCTATGAAATGAGGATATTATTTTCAAAGTATTCCTAATCTAAAAATTGAACTCCTGATGGGGTCTGCTCAATACACAAGCCATAAAGCTTTGTAATCTTTGTTTCCCCAAACCAATAATAATCTATAAGCTGGTATCCATTGGGGCATTTCTGTTTGAGTTTATCAATTTGTTTTGCAGAAGGGCGTTTTAACTGGCTGAAAACTTCTTCAGAATCAACATTGATTTCCACATGGCTAATTATATTGCCATTAATAGCGTTTTTAGATGTAACCCATTTAGGCACATTTCTAAAATAAGACTTTATTAACTTTTTGGGTCTTTTGGGTGCAGCAATTGATTCAGATTGCGGTTGAGGAGCATCACCATCTGCACCAGCTTTTTTAGATTCAATTTGATTAGTTGGCGTACAACTGATAAAAACAAATAGAATGCTTAGGATAATCATATTCAATTTCATTTTAGTCCTCATTGACAAATTCCTGTGTAATTTGCTTACTCAAACAATTATTATTGATATATTCAGGTATTTTTTGTTTCAGCACATTGGCAATTTCATTGAAATCTGCTGATATGAGAACAAATAAACGTCCCTCAGGCTGAACAACAGTATTTTCGAGCCTGGCCTCCTGATAAACATAGTTTTGTATATATTCCTTTACGTTTTGAAGACTCTTATGGGTATTTACGCCACAACTCTCATATGTAGATTGTATTTTTTCCATCACATGCTTGCTGAGTAATTTTTTGGCTGTATCAATAGAAATGGCTTGGGCGCTTTCCAATGTTCTGTTTTTTATTAGAATACTCGCTTCCTGCATATTGCTTGCATGATAGTTTTTAAATGGTGATTGTATTTGCGAGGATTGAGTACTTATTGGGGAATTTCCAATCATTCCGGTACACGCAGTTAAATAAATTGCAAGCAATAGAATAAAAAAATAACGATATATTCCCATGGGGCCCTCAAGTTATATTTTTTTTAATTATTTACTGTTTACTATTATATACCTGTTCATACACACTTTTGTATATCAAAGGTGGATTAATTGTCAAGCCTGTAATCCCTGTCAAAAAAAATCCTCAGATATAAAATTTTCTTTAGGGTATTCCAATAGTTTTCTTTTGTAAGCCAATGATAAACCAAAATGTCGATCCCACCCCAGGTTCGCTGGTAACACCAATATCACCACACATCAATGCAGTGAAGTGTCTTGCCAATGCCAGGCCAAGTCCTGCGCCCCCATATTCTCGGGTACTTGAACTGTCTTTTTGAAATAATGGAGAAAATATCTTTTCGTGCAACTCCGATGGAATCCCGATGCCTGTGTCTGTTACTGAAAATTGGATATCTGTACAGGTTTGTTTTTCAGATTCCAGCACTGCTTGGACGACAATTTCACCCTTAGGAGTAAATTTTATTGCATTGTCAATCAGATAAATTAAAATTTGCTGTATACGACTGGCATCTCCTTCCAATTGTTCGGGTATTGTAGGATCAATAAAGCATTTGATAGATAATTTTTTCTCCTGGGCTCTGGATGTCATCATTTTAACAGTGCTTTTTACCAGATTTGCAAGGTGGAATGTCCTGATTTTTAGTGTCGTTTTGCCTGAATCAATTTCTGAAAAATCAAGGATGTCATTGATTAACTGAAGTAATGTGTCGCCACATTCTTGAATAATTTTGGCGTATCTCAGTTGTTCATCAGACAATGGTGTTTCCAATAGATGACCGGACATCCCGATGATACCATTCATTGGGGTTCGGAACTCGTGGCTCATGTTTGCCAGAAATTGACTCTTGATCGTATTGGCATGTTCTGCTTCCTGTAGTGCAGTGACAAGTGCTTCTTTTGCTTTCCTTCGCTCATTGATATCTACATGAACCCCAAAAGCACGTTGTGGTTTGCCCTGGCTGTCTAAGTTGTAAGTTTTGCCCCGACCCGAGATCCATTTCCATGAACCATCCTTACATTTCAAACGAAAGTCTACTGAAAAAGGCATGGCTTTTTCAACGTATCCAAGAATTTCCGGCACAACTGTTTTTTTATCATCTGGATGCAACAGACTCAGCCATGTATCCAACACCATGGGAAGTTCACCAGTCGCATAGCCCAACATGGTATAATAGCTGGGGTTGAAATATACTGAATTATCGGTCATGTCCCAATCCCAATAACCAATTCCGCCGGCATCGATGGTCAGATCTAATCGTTCTTGATGTTTAATCAGGTTTGCCTGTTTTTCAAGCAATTCATTCATCTGCTTATTTTGGCGAAAAAACAATTCCATTGATAACAGAATATATGCAATGATACCAATGCCAAAAATTCTGAACAACCAGATTGTCAGAGTGGGATGACTATTCACAAAATCAGGGACGCCTCTACAGATAAAGGAAAAGGCTGCGGTTATGACAATAAATAAAGCAACATGGCTTCGAGATAATTTAAATTGAGTCATAATAATTATCCATCCTGATGTTTGGCCAACCATTTCTGAAGTGTTTCCTTCAGGCGGTTGAATACCTTTGTAAAAACTGTCATGAGTTGGCGCATTTTTTCCTCATGGCCTTGTTCTCCAGCGATCTCTATATCAAGGGCAGCCTGCCTGGCTTCTATGGCACCAACCTGGGCAAAAGTACTTTTCATGGTGTGTGCAAGGACATGCATTTCTTTGATATTTTCTTGTTCAAAAGCCTGCTTGAACTCTTTATAATACTTTTCGGATTGTGTGATACAATTCTTTACAGCCATTATTGCCACTTTGATATCATTCATAGACAGTAACAATAGCTCATCTTCGTCAAGCACTGGAAAATCAAGGGCATGAGACTTGCTCATAGTGTCATTTGAGGTATGCCTTTCAGCACTGTGCTGCATCCACTTTTCAATAACCTGGGCAATTATTTGAGGTTCTACTGGTTTGGGGACATAGTCACTCATTCCCGCATCAAAACATTTATCCTGGTCCGCTTTCATGGCATAGGCTGTCATGGCAATGATAGGAACATCGGGCCCACAGGCCAGGTCATTGGATTGACGAATGACTTTCGTTGCCTGGTATCCATCCATTTTTGGCATCTGGCAATCCATAAAAACAATGTCATATGGTTTTTGTTTTAGGGCTTCTATCGCTTCAAGACCATTTTCTACAAAATCTGTCTGATATCCCAGCTTTTTGAAAATAGACATGGCAACCAGGCGGTTGGTCAGATTGTCTTCAACCAGTAAAATCTGAATGTTTTTGTTTTTGATGACAGAGGATTTTTTCCTGGATTTTTCTTTTGAATATCTTTTTTCTTCAGGTTTAAATACCTGCATCAGACAATCATGCAGTGTTGAATAACGTATAGGTTTTGTTATTGTTTTGACAGTATTCAATGAATCAGTATTCTGTGTTCGGATAATGGGAGTCATCATCATCAGATGAATATTCTGCAATTGTGGATTTGCCTGAATTTTATTCCACAAGGTCTGACCATCCATCTCCGGCATTTGCGAATCAATGATTGCCATTTCGTAAGGGGTGTTGCTCTGAGATGCTTGTTGTAATTCAAACAGGGCTTCATGACCAGGTACAGCACAAACATTGCATTTCCAGGATTTAAGCAGATGTTTGAGTAATATCCGATTGGTCTGGTTGTCATCAATAATAAGAATACGTCGGTTGGGAAAAAACTGGGTGATTTCAGATGAATCTGTCTGTGTCTGTCTGTCAAAATATGCAGTAAACCAGAATGATGATCCCACACCTGGCTCGCTAGTAACGCCAATCTTACCAGCCATCAATTCACACAATTGTTTGGAAATGGCCAATCCCAGACCTGTTCCTCCATAGTTTTGATTGTTTTCGGTGTGAACTTGAGAAAAGGGTAAAAACAATTCCTTTTGTCTGTCCAGTGGGATACCCATGCCAGTATCTTCAATTGTGAAATAGATTCCTATGTGGCTATCTTCAATTTTTTCCGGTTCAGCCTTAACAATGACTTCTCCCTTTTGGGTAAACTTGATTGCATTTCCAATCAGGTTTAGAAGGATCTGGCGAATGCGACCAGGGTCGCCTTTCAACAAAACTGGAAGATTAAGATCAATAATGCAGGTGATCTCCAATTTTTTTTCATGAGCGCGAACAGCCATCATTTCCACAGTATCTTCAAGGATTTTGCGTAAATTAAAATCCACACTATCCAGGGACATTTTTTCGGCTTCAATTTTGGATAAATCCAGGATATCATCAATGAGACGCAATAAACTGACACCACTGTTTCGGATAATATTGACATACTGGGACTGTTCATCAGTTAGAGGGGTTTCCATGAGAATGCCCGCCATGCCAATAACACCATTCATGGGCGTCCGGATTTCATGGCTCATATTGGCTAAAAAAGAACTTTTGGCCTGATTGGCATGTTCTGCCTTTTGAGCCATTTGTTTTGCAATGATCGTTTGCGTTTCCAGGTCTTGATTTGTTTTTTCAAGAGAATCTTTTGCGTTTTGAGCAATTTGTCTGGCATTTTCAGCTTTTTCTGCCTGAATCAGTGCTTCTTTTCTGGCTTTGTCAACTTCAATCAATGTTTCTTCAAGCTGTTTTTGTGCCCGAATTCGCTCTGTAACATCGCGACCATATTCGATAACCGCAGTTATTTCTCCAGTTGTTTCATTTTTCATGGGAAAACAACTCATTTCAATCCACTCAACCGGATTGCCAGGCAGGCCGGGAATGATGTCCACTTCCATTATTCCGGTTTTAAAACAACGTATGGTGGGACAGGGAGAACAAATTTCGCTTCGGTTATGAAAACAGTGAAAGCATTTTTTTCCTTCAAGGGGCATGCTGTCGGCATACCAGGTTTTGACAATATCATTGGTCAGGCGAATGGTTAGATCTGTGTTTATCACACAAATACCATCTTGAATACTTTGAAGCACATGATCCAGAAATTGCTGGCTTTCATATAGTTTTGCATTGGCAGCAATGGTTGCTTTTTGAGCGGCTTCAGCATCTTCCATCATACTGAGTAGTTTTTCTTTGGATGATGCCAGCTCGTTGAGTTGTTTTTCAATTTGTTCACGATTTCTTTCACGTTCGGTGATATCAATTATGCTTTCTAGCAGACAATCACGATCCATATAAATAATAGGGTTGACTGTTTTCAGGACTTTCATTTTTCGACCATCAGATTTGAGAAAGTCCATTTCCTGATTGTCAATGGTATGACCATAATCAATTACCGGGCAAGAACTTGGGGGATGCGGGCATATCAAGCCATGGCAGGGTTTTCCAATCATTCTGTATGCTGTAGAACTGGCCATTTGAGCAGCAGCCTTATTGATAAACTGAATAATACAAGTATTTCGCTCTATAATGACTACACCGGTCTGTAGTTCTTCAAGAATATGTTTCCATTGGTCTTCACGATACTTTACTTTGTCTTCAGCCTGTCGTTGTTCAGTGATATCTTCAGCCGCACAAACAATGTGTGTAACATGACCGGATTGATCCAATATGGGGGATTTTAAAATGGACAGCAATCGCCTGTCCCCGGATGCATTGGGAAGAACCATTTCTGTTCGAACTGGTAATTTTGTTTCAAATACTTCGAGATTGCCTTGTTGAAACAGAGCAACGATATGTTTGGGATAAATATCATGCATGTTCTTAAAGGCCAGATCATTGATCTGCAAGCCATTAAATTCTGCATGGGCCTGATTGACTGCCCCATAAGTGTGTTCATTTACAAGATACCATATCTGGGTTGGGATATTGTTTAATAATATTTTTTGATTTTTTTCATTGAATAAAGCGGTTTCTTTTGTTTGTTGAATATGAATTTGTTTTCGGTATCTGATGGCAATACCAATAATCAATGCCAGCCAGACAATGGCAGTAACCCCTGTTGCCAGTAAATATTTATTTCTGGCATTTCGAATATATTTCAATGACAGCCCAATATTCACAGCACCCATCAGAGAATCATCAAGATCAAAATAAGGTGCGATAATATCAATTGTTCTTTCACCATGGTAGAGCGATTGAGGATTATTCGCACCTCGAATGTATATTTGTTCTATGGTATTACCGGTTTTTAGGGCTTTCTTTAACCCTTCATCATAAAAGGTCATGCCTTTTCGTTGGGGGTTGCTGTGGGCAATGCTTAACCCTTTTGTATTCATAACCAGAATATATGTGAATAATTCGGGTTGACGATAAATGGATTCAATATAGTGTTGCAGATCATGTTGCTTTATTCTTGGAACAGTATATTGAAGATGTTTCAGCGTATCCAAACCGCGTTGGCGAATCATCTCAATATGAGATTTGTAAGAGAACTGAAGTAAAATATGGATTAAAATCACCAAAAAAATACTTGCAGAAGTCAAGATGAGTATTAATCGAATGACATCTCTAACCGACAATTTGGGATTATTCATGCCACGCTCCTGTATTTGGGCATCTGTTTTTTTTCTTTCAGCAAGGCATTGACCTCTTTTTTCAGTTCAATAATGCGCTGTTCACGACCTTCCATGAGTTTATTAACACGTTCAGTTTCTAATAGTGTTTTTCGCAATGTTTCTTCATTATGCTTTCGGGTGGTGATATCTGTATGGGTGCCAACCATAAACAGTGGATCACCATCAACAGTCCGACTGATTAACTGACCTCTAACCCTTAACCAGATCCATGAACCATCTTTGTGTTTCATGCGGCATTCTTCCTCATAAATTGAATTTTCACCATTAAAATGTTGATAAAGCTTTTTTTCCAACTTAGGGAAATCTTCTGTATGGCATCGATCAATAAAGGTCTGGGTCGTAACAGGTGCCAATTCTGCCAGTGTATAGCCGAGCATTTTGGCCCAATGCTCGTTAAAAACGATTTCGTTTGTTTGAAAATTCCATTCCCAGGTGCCCACATGGGATCCATTAATAATATTTTCAAGCCTTGCTTTAGAGCGTTTTATATCAGTAATATCCTTACTCACGAAAAGCAACGCAGGCTTGCCATTCCATTGGCCATTAACAATGCGAGATTCAGAATCAATAATTGTGCCATCCTTTTTAATTACAGGCATTGCCATGCTATCAGGCAAAATACCTGCACGAATGTGATAGATGATCTGTTCAATTTTTTGGCGGTCAGCCGGAGCAAATATCATTGTAATTGGCTGATTGATTAACTCCTTTGATGCATAAGCCAGGCGATCAGTTACAGTTGCATTGTGGGCAATGATTTTGCCATCAAAATCCAAAATAATAAATAATTCTTCCACATTGTCAAAGACGCCCTGAAGGTTATTTTGAAGCTGGATCACCCGTGTTAATGCGTGATGTGATTTTCTGGCAATTTCACGAAACTCATCAATTTGATAACGTGCATCAAAGGAATGGGGCGTCTTCTCCGGGGTGTACAAATCATTGGTCAGAAGTGTCATTTCTTTACGAATCATTCGAGCCACGCGGCCTGCCATTAATAACATGAAAATCATAACCAATGCACCTGCGACGATAATCACCAGCAATTCGGTAATTAGATAGTATTGAAAGTGTTTTTTTGCATGGGAGATTGTGCGATTTAAATCATCCAGATAGATACCTGTACCCACCGCCCAACGCCAGTCATTGACACCCCTGACATAGACCAATTTATTTTCTTTACGATGATGCCCTGGTTTTACCCATTGACACTGCAAAAATCCACCTTCTGGTTTTTGGGCATATTGAATTGCCTTTTGAACAAACTGGACCCCATTGCTGTCTGTAAAATGAGAAATATCCTTGCCAATCAAAGAAGGTTGTGCCGGGTTGACCAGTTCAATGCCATCGTAAGATACAACAAATATATAGCCACTGCCATCAAGAAAACGAATATTGTTCAGGCGGATTTTAAGATATTCCTGGCATTGAACTGTTGATTTTCCCTGGGCTTTAAAAATATTGCGCTCATGCTCAATTTGCTCAATGACATGATCAAGCATGGATACAATGATTTCTTTTTTATGGCTCATGACCATTTGGGTAATATTAGTCAAATCAATTTGATAGATCCACCAGGTCAGCAGCATCAGAATTGCCAGCAGGCTGATAGTCAAAACAATAATGCCCGCCTGTATATTGCGATTGATCATGGTAATCAATCGTGTGGGTTTTGAAACAAATTGGGGGTTAATCCAACACATATTCAGTTTCCCAATCAGAAATATCCGCCCATTCAGGCTGTAGGGTTTTATCAAAGAGATAATTGTCCATCACCAGAAAATCCATTTCAGTCCGCATAAAACAGCGATATGCATCAGTGGGCGAACAGACAATAGGTTCTCCGCGTACATTGAAACTGGTGTTTACCAGGATGCCGAAGCCGGTTATTGTTTTAAAAGCGTCAATCAATTGCCAGTATCGTGCATTTGTTTCTTTGCTGACCGATTGAATTCTGGCAGAATAATCTACGTGGGTGATTGCAGGAATATCCGATCGAATATGATACAGGCGATCATACATTTCCATGTTATCATAACCCTCAGGCAGGGGCTTTTTTCGGTTTTCCATGACATTGGCCACTAAAAGCATATAGGGTGATGGTGTTTTGAGTTCAAAATATGATGTTATATCTTCTTCCAAAACTGATGGTGCAAAGGGCCTGAAACCTTCTCGATATTTGATTTTTAAATTCAGCTTTTTCTGCATTTCAGGATTGCGTGGATCGCCCAGTATACTGCGATTGCCGAGTGCTCTGGGACCATATTCCATTCGGCCTTGAAACCATCCAATGACATTACCATCTGCCAATAAGGCCGCAGTATCTCTAGCCAGCAAAGAAAAATCCGAATAATGCCTGTATTTGGCACTATATCGTTTTGTGGTTTTCTCAATATCCCTGGCATGAAATTGTGGGCCCAAATAAGCACCGGCCATCATGTCTTTGCCAGTGTCCTGACGCCGACTTTGATTGTTACCAATATACCATGATGCCAATGCTGCGCCCAATGCGCCTCCTGCATCACCTGCGGCAGGTTGAATCCAGATATCTTTAAAAATATCTGATTTTAGTAATTTTCCATTGGCCACACAGTTGAGAGCAACACCGCCAGCCATTACCAGATTGTCACATTGTGTCAATTCCTGAGTTGTCTGGGCCAACTGAAAAATAATACGTTCAGTGACATTTTGAATGGCCAGTGCCATATCCATGTAAGCTTGAGACAGGGGTGTTTCTGGGTCACGTTTGGGAATACCAAATAAAGCGTGCCATTTTTTATCCTTGCACATGGTCAAACCTGTTGCAAAGTTGAAATATTTCATATTCAACAAAAATGAACCATCCTGTCGAATATCCACCAGTTCATGGACAATGGTATTTTCAAACGCAGCAACACGTTTTGACCCATGATTGCCATAAGGGGCAAGCCCCATCAATTTGTATTCACCACTGTTTACACGAAATCCACAATAATAGGTAAAGGCAGAATATAATAATCCCAAAGAGTGTGGAAAATGGCTTTCCTTAAGTATTTGAATGTCACTACCAGAACCTTTGCAAATTGTAGTGGTTGCCCACTCTCCAACACCATCAATTGTTAATATGGCAGCAGTATCAAAAGGTGATGGAAAAAATGCACTGGCTGCATGGGACAAATGATGTTCTGGGAATAAAAATTTAATTTTATCACAATCCAGCCCCAGTTGAGCAAGTTTGTCTTTTAATAATCGCCGCATGAACAGTTTTTCATTTAACCATGCAGTCATGGCCGAAATAAAACTTGTGAGGCCTTTGGGTGCAAAACTGTGGTAGGTTTCCATCAGTCGCTCAAACTTGATATATGGCTTTTCATAAAAGGCCACAGTGGAAACTTGATTTAAAGGGATGCTGGCTTCATCCAAAACATAGTTGATTGCATTTTCAGGAAATGCGGCATCATGCTTTTTCCTGCTAAATCTTTCTTCCTGAGCGGCTGCAATAATTTTGCCCTCAGATAGAAACACTGCTGCACTATCGTGATAAAATGCAGATATACCCAATATGGACATGAGTCTGCCTCCTAAAACAAGGTGTAAATAAATGGTGCGACAGCTGATCCACTGGTCAATACAATCAGACTGCCAAAAAGGACTAAAACGATTACAATTGGCAGCAACCAATATTTTTTACGCGTTTTTAAAAATCCATACAAGTCTTTAAAAAAATCCATTAGAAAAAATCCTTTATTTGTATTTCGGAGTTATGGAAAAATAACTTCCCCTTTACTGATATTGCTCGTTTTAAGGTAAATGTACTGTAGAGACGTAGCTTTCTACGTCTCTACCTGTCCTTGTTTTTTTTGTACGATCTTTGAAATGAGGATGTTATTTTTGAATAATTCCTTAGTTTGTTGTTCTTAAACGACGTTTTTGTCGTTGGTTTTGATTTTTTACCCGATGCTAATGACATATTATCACAAAATGTCCCAACAACTAAAGCATAATTTATTTGGGTTTGTTTTTTTCGAGAGAAAAACATAATTTGGACGATTATAAATATTTACAGTAATTATTGAAATGTGTTATCATCAATGGAAGAAATGAAACAAATAAACAGGTCGTGTCCAACAGATCTGTCCAAACTTAATGAAGGAGGTCTTTCTTGAATTTCAAATCATTATCGCAATATATTCCAATTCCAGGTATGGACTTGAGTAATTACATCCCCTTTCCCAATATCAGGCAAAGTATCAATATCCCTGATGATTTGTCACAGGTAACAGTGTATGATCCCTCAGAAGAGGTTGATCCCGCTGAAGCCGGTTTAACGCAACATGATATCAACACAATATGGGAAGGTGTTGAAAACTACTATAAAACCGGTATACACCCAACTATTGCGTTATGTATGCGCAGGCAGGGTAAAATTGTAATCAAACGTACCATTGGGCATGCAAAGGGGAATATCCAGGGCGACACAACAGCGCCGGTTGTCATGCACCCGGAAACACCCATTTGTCAATTTTCTGCGTCAAAAGCAGTTACTGCCATGATAATTCATCATCTCGCAGAAAATGGACATTTGCATTTAACTGATCCGGTTTGTCATTATATTCCGGAATTTGGTGCTCATGGCAAGGAAGCGGTGACTGTTTATCATGTATTGTCTCATCGGAGCGGTTTTGGTATCATACCGGACAATATCAGCACTGATATCTTATTTGACCATGATGAAGCTGTCAAAATGATTTGTGATATGGCCCCCCAATATCCAGCCGGTCATACAGCATCATATCATGCCATTACTGGCGGCTATATTCTTCATGAAATCTTGCGTCGAGTCACAGGAAAAGATATTCGCGAGTATCTCAAAGAAACAATTCAAGAGCCTTTAGGGTTTAAATACTTTAACTATGGCATTGATGAAAACAAGATAGAAACTGTTGCCAAAAGTTACTTTACCGGATGGCCTGTTGTATATCCATTTACAATGATTGTTCGCCGATCCTTAGGCGGCCCCTGGGATATGGCAGTCAAGATGGCAAATGACAAACGATTTTTTACATCAATTATACCATCAGCCAATCTAATTGCCACTGTTGATGAAATGTGTCAATTTTTTCAATTATTACTAAATGGTGGGGAATTGAATGGTGTTCGGATCTTTGATCCTGTTACTGTTCGACGTGCGATAATCGAAGCTGGAAAAATGCAATTGGATAAATCTATGGTTTTATTGCCCATGCGTTATAGTGCCGGTATGATGCTTGGCAGTGATCCATTTGGCATGTTTGGGCCAAATACCCAAAATGCCTATGGGCATTGGGGATTTATTAATTCATTTTCATGGGCTGACCCTGATCGGGATATTGCAGTCTCTATGTTAAACACAGGCAAACCCTTTTTAAGTACCCACATTGTGAGCCATTTCGACTTATTGACACGAATTGCAAGGCATTGTAAGAAGGACTAAATAGTATATGTTCCCACGTTGATGCGTGGGAACCCGAATTCCCTTACCCAAAGAATCAATGATGTCAAAAATTCTATCATTTGGCCGAATGATTAAATTCAGCCATACCATATTTGCACTGCCATTTGCACTGTCGGCAGTCATTTTAGCAGTCCACCAGAAATATGAACTAAACGCCTGGGATCTTCTATGGGTTATTCTGGCTATGGTAGGGGCAAGATCGGCTGCAATGGGATTTAACCGAATTGTTGATGCGCAATTTGATGCCAAAAATCCTCGAACCACCCAACGTGCCATTCCATCCGGAGAAATATCAATAAGGCAATCCATTGTATTTGTGATTTGTTTTTCAGCGTTGTTTTTATTGGCATCAGCCAGTTTATCAATAGATTGTTTTTATTTAGCCATTCCTGTATTATTCCTTTTGTTTTTGTACTCCTATACAAAACGATTTACCAGTCTGTGTCATATTTATCTGGGCTTTGCCATTTCTCTGTCCCCAATGGCTGCATGGATTGGCATAACAAAAACCTTTGACTGGCAAATTATTATGGTCAGTATTGCGCTGCTAACACATATTGCTGGCTTTGATATTTTATACGCCTGCCAGGATTATGATTTTGATCAAAAAGAAGGGTTATTTTCAATTCCATCTCAGTATGGAATTGAAAAAGCGTTACAAATATCAGCTTTTCTGCATGTGCTGTGTTTTTTTTGTTTTGTAACAATATCTTTTGTATTTCATATGAATATCATCTATTGGGTTGCAGTCATGATTATTGGCCTGGCATTGGTTATTGAACATATGATTATCAAACCAGACAATTTAAGCCAGATTCCCATTGCATTTTTTCATATCAACAGTGGCATTTCTCTTGTTTTTTTGATGGGAATTTTGGGAGACGTGTTATTATGTCGGCCATAAAAACAATAATTTTAGGCACTTCCGGTGCATCTGGTATGATTTATACCATTCGCTTGATAAACGCCCTGGTTTCAGCCAATGTTTCAATATACTGGATTGTATCCACAATGGGCAGACAGGTATTTGCCCATGAAACTCAAAACAGGCATTTGTTTTCTTGTAAATATCATAGCAGCAAAGATTTAAAAGAATATCTTCAATCAATAGCGGTTTTAAATGATACCAACAGGCATTTGCTCACTGAGTTTCAGCCGGATAATTTCTTTGCCGGACCGGCCAGTGGGTCATTTATTCATGATGGCATGGTTGTTGTGCCCTGTTCTATGAAGTCAGTGGCAGCTATTGCCAATGGCTTTTCGGACAATCTGTTGCTTCGTTCAGCAGATGTTTGCTTAAAAGAAAAACGACCACTAATTCTGGTTCCCAGAGAAACCCCATTTGGAACAATTCATTTAAAAAATATGCTCACATTGGCAGATCAAGGTGTAACCATTCTACCAGCATGTCCCGGATTTTATATGATGCCTGCAACAATTATTGAATTGGCCGATTTTATTGCAGCCCGAATTATGGATCATTTGAAAATTTCTCACAATGTTTTAGAGAGATGGAAGCAAGTATCAGGCAATAGTAAATGTTAGGCAGACTTTTGTTCCATGATCCTCAGGATAATCTTTATCAGATTTGGAAGCAACCTGTATTGTGCCACCATACTTTTTCATAAACTTTCTGACCAGCGGCATGCCAAACCCAGTTCCTTGTTCCCCATGCGTACCCGGTCTGTTTGTACTTTTTGAGACATCAAAAAGGTCTGCCAATATATCTTCAGGAATACCGATACCTGCGTCTTGAATAATGATATTGATTGTACTTGTTGTTCTGCTTTCAACATATATCTTAATCACAGCATCCTGTTCAGAAAATTTGATAGCGTTTGTCAGCAAATTATTAAAAACAGTATTACTGAGAGAAACGTCCTCTGCAAGAACCTGTATATTATCAGGAAGATCCAAATCCAAACAAATATTTTTGTTTTCCAATTTCGCTTTGAGTGTTGTCTGAGATTGTTCCAGGGAGTGCTTGA